>JAEEGK010029249.1_pt1 | contig 11002 bp, 6 predicted proteins | sample 8958771 | NCBI WGS metagenome assembly JAEEGK01 (sample SAMN16246547, study PRJNA631951) | gut metagenome | biome: gut microbiome; feature: rumen; material: SC-attached | host: Bos | place: Iran: Karaj | collected 2018-10 | reverse complement strand
ATTTTTATTTTTTTGAAGTTTAGAGGGGCTCTTCCGGAGCTAATAATTAATTATTAAATGATTTTTGTAATTTTTTTAAATATTTTTTTTATTTATTTCTTTATATATATTGTTTTATTTTTATTTATAAATTTTAGCCTTATATATAATCTTCATCATCATTTGATTCTGCTGATTCAATTTCTTCATGATATATATTTTCATCTTCTTTATTTAAGTTTTCTCTTTCTCTTGTATATCTTTCTTCTTCAATTCTTTTTATTTCTCTTTCTTTTGCTTCTTTTTTTAATTTTTCTATTAAAATAGCTTTTTTAATATGTTTCTCTAATTCAGGATAATAATATATTTTCTTAAGTTGCTTTTTTGGTTTATAATTTATTATTTCTTCTAATTTTATTATTAAATTTAAATAATCTTCTTTTTCTCCTTTTATTTCTTTTAATGAAAAATACTTTTGAGATATTAAATATATTAATTCAAAAAACTCGTATTCTATTATTTCATTATCAAATAATTTTTCTATAATAAATAAACGTTTTTCTGTATTCATTTCATCAGAAAAAAAATTAATTTTCTCTTTAAAAAAATATTGAATTAATTCACAAAAAGAAATTTTATCTGGATATAATCTCATTAATAAATAACTTTTCTTAAAAAAATAATTATATATAAATCTATATGAAATAGTTTGATCAATTTTTGAAGGATGATCACAAGATAAAAAATATAATTTTTTAAAAATTTTCTGTACTTGAGAATAAAAATTAAATATAAATTCATTAATTTTAAATCTTTCATGAATTTTATTTTTATTTTCATTAACATTAAAACTTTGAAAAGATGAATCAAATTTTGAAATTGACATTCTTTTATTTGATTTTCCTTTAGGAGTTTTAATAATACAATCTAATATATTTTTTAATTTAGAACTTAAAGGAATATTAATTGATAAATATTTTAAATAAGCAACACGTATTAAACATTCATTAAAGAATCTAGGAAGAATAATATGATTTTTAAAATGAATTGAATTTTCAATTTTATGTTCAATTGTTTTATTTTTATTGTTATCATCGAATATATTTTTAAAATAAGAAGGAATTTCTTTTTCTCTATAATAATAAATAATATAATTTTTATATTTATATGTAAAATTAACTTTTATATCATTAAATAATAATTCCATATATTTATATATTTCAGATGATTCATTTATTTGATCTGGTATTTGATAAATATTAAAATAATTATTTCCATTATAATAAATTTTATTTAAATCAGAAATTGTAAAATCATAATTAATAATATTTTTATCTCTAAAAAAAATCCAAATATCTTTCATAGAAATACAAAAAGAAATATCATTTGATTTTGCATTTTCTGGAATAATATTATTTTGTCCTATATTTGAACCAATTAAATGTTTAATATTTGATAATTTTTTTGTAGATTTTCTTTTTAATTTTTCTTGATTTACAGTTTTAGATGAATTCATTTCTTCTAAATCTTTTAATTCACCAGAAGCAATTTTTAATAATATATAATAACATTTTTTTATTTCTGATAATTGTCTTAAAATTACATTTTCAATTTCTTTTAAATTATCTTTAATTGAATTATCTAATAATATTAAATCATTAATATTTAAATAAGGAGAAAATCTATTTAAACTTTTATTATTAGGATCTTCTATTTCTTTATTTTTATTAATAATTTCTTTTGCATTTTCTTTATATTCAATAACAATATTTTTATTTGTATTTTTTTTAATTTCTTCTTTTTCATTTGAAGAAATTTTACTATTTTTATTTTTATTTCCTTTAGATAAAACTCTTAAATCAATCATACTCATTTTTTTTGTATTTTTATCAATAGAATGTAATTTTAATTTTCTATTTTTATCTTCATTAATTTCAAATTGTAATCTTTTTTTTCTTTCAACATTAATAATATCTTCTTTCATTTGTAAATAATTATCATATAATTGAATACACATATCATCATTTAATTGATTATCTAAATCAATCATTTTATCATTTTCAAATCTTCCAATATAACTTTTTCCATTTTCAAATAAAAAACTTCCAAAACCATTTTTCATATTATTTTTCCATTCTCCTTCATAAACACTTCCATTACAATAAAAAAAAATGCCAAAACCATTTCTAATTCCATTTTTAAATTCTCCAAAATATCTATTTCTAAGTAATTTATTTTCTCCTTTTAATTCAAAAAAAATATGAATTCCAATTCCATTTTGTAAATTATTTTCCCAATTTCCAATATATTTTTCTAATAAATCAAACCAAATCATATAACCTTTTCCATTAATATTATTATTTTTAAAATAACCTTCATATAAATTTCCATTTTTCCATTTAATTTTACCATATCCATTTATATTTCCATTTAACCAATTTCCTTCATAAGTCATTTTAGAATTTATCATTTTTCCATTTCCATTTTTTAATCCTTTTTTCCAATTTCCTTCATAAGAAATTCCATCTATTGTTATATATTTACCATAACCATTTCGAAATCCATTTAATAATTCTCCTATGTAAATTGCTCCTGATGGAAAAATATATTTTCCTTTACCTGTTATTTTATTATTGTGTATTTCTCCGAAGTATTTTGTATTGTCTTTAAATGTTATTTTACATAATTCAGTTTTTTCATCTTTTTTTTCTTCTTTTTCATTTTTTTTATTTATTTGTGATTCTAATATACCATTTTTTATTGGACCATTATATTTTATTCTGTTTAAAAAAGAGATTTTACCATTTCCTGTTAATGTTTCATACCATAATTCACTGTTTATTTCTTCTATTATTTTTTTTGGAATGTTTGTTTCTTTTATTATATCTTTTAAAAGAGAATATGGAATGTAATTTTCTTTTGAAGATATTTTTTCTGTTTGATTTTGGGGATTTTCTATTATACTTTTTTCTAGTGTTTGAGACATTAATAATTAATATTTATTATATTATATAAATTTTTAAAATTAATTTTAAATTTGAAATTTGAAATTATTTCATATGAATAAATATTAAAAAATATTCTTTTATATGATTTCTTAAGAAATGATAAAAATTATATACCAAAAAATAAAAAAATAAAAAATTCCTTTTTTTAAATATTAAATAATATATAAAAAACATTTAAATTTAATATAAAAAAATTAAATAAAATAAAATAAAACACTAAAAAAAAAACCAAATTATATAAATATCAATTTCAAATATAAAAAACTATTTAAAAAAAAAAAAAATGCAATCTCAAACCCAATTTCCAACATTAAAATGGGCCCAAAGAAAAGACAGATTATACATAACAATATTAGTAGTGCATACAAAAAAACCATCAATTGACATAATAGATAATAAAAAATTAAAATATTCTGGAACAGATGGAGAAAAAAATTATTCATTTGAGATAGAATTATTTGATGAAGTATTAAAAGATGAAAGTAAATATAATTTAGATGCAAGAAATATATTTTTAAATTTAAAAAAAAAAAATCCAGGTCCTTATTGGGAAAGATTAACTAAAGATTCAAAAAAAAATCATTGGATTGAAATTGATTGGGTTTATTATACTGAAGAAGATGAAGAAAATGAAGCAAAACAACCTGATTTTAATGGACAAGATTTTGGTGATATGGGAGAAATGGATGAAGATGATGTTAATGATGAAGGTGTTGATTTAAAAATTGAAAAAAAAGATGAAGATAAAAAAAATGAAGATAATAAAAATGAAGAAAAAAAAGAAGAAGAAAAAAAAAGTGATTTAAGTGATTTAGATAAAGAAGAAGTTAAGTAATTTTTTTATTTTTTTGTTAATTTTTTTGTTGATATAAAAAAAAATTTTTTGTTTTTTTATTGTATTTTTTTTAAAAATTTTAAATTTTTATTTTCTAGAATTTTTACTTTTTTTTTTTCTATTTTTTTTTATTTTATTTATTTTTATTTTTAAATTTTAAAATATTTTTTATCAAAATTTGGTTTATATTATTTTTACAATTTAAACACTTTTTAATAATTATTATTAAAAGGAAACTTAAATATATAATTATTTACAATTTCAAAAACTGATAATACTAACAATAAAAACAAAAAAAAAGTCTTTTATCAAATAATAATTCTATTAATCCAATTTTTATATGATTTTACAAAATTTTCATTTCCAATTTCATACAAATATTTATTTAACTCATCATTATTATTATATTTTTGAGAAATATATATTTGAATTAATTTATAACAATTATTAAAATTATTACCATTTTTTGTTGCTAATTCTGGTAAATTCATTAAAGAAAAATTTTCGATATTTTGATTTTTATATATATTAATATACAATTCTGCTTCAGGATTAATTTCAGTATCTAATAATTTTAATAGAAAATTCATACAAGATTTACTTCCATAATTATTTAATTTATAATTTCCAATATGAAAAAATATTCCTCTTATTATTTGTGGCATTTCTTCACTTGAAAATAAATCTTTTTTATTATTTTTAAGATTTATTATATTATTTGTATCTTTTGTAATAAAACCACCTATTAATAATTTTATTATTTCATTTTTTGAAAATGTTTTCCATTTATTTTTATTTTTCATAAAATTAAAAAAAGTCTTTGTTATCTCTCCAATATGTTCATTTTGTTCATCTAAATTTCTTAAAAATTCATCAATTATATATAAATTTAATGTATTAAAATCAGAATTATTTTTTTTAAATTCTTCAAAACTAACAAAATAATTATCATCATATAAAAAAGAATTTTCTTTATCATATAAATGAATATTATTAATATTTTCTGTTAAATTATTTGAACTCATTACTCTATTCATTCCATTATAATTATTAATCATATTAAAATAATTTAAATCTTCTTGAGAATTTTTGTTATTTATCATTGATTTATTTTTAGCATAAATTTGAAGAATATCAGAATTAAAATCAAAAAAATTTATAATTTCAGGATTTTTATAAAAGTTAATTTTATGATTTATAAAATAAAGAAAATTATTAAATTTATTTTTTCTTTCTTCAATTGTATTATCTGTAAATCTAAAAACTCTTTTTGGAGGAAAAGATGGAAAATTTAAATAAGGATATTTTTTATACAATAATAAATATAATTTTTCAAAGTCTGAATATCTTTTATTAATTGTCCATGTTTTATATACTGTTTTTACTTTTATTATATATTCTACAAAATTTGAATTAAAAAATCCATTTTTTATTAATTTTGTTGAAATAATTCTTGTATGAATAGAATTATTTTTTTTTGAAGGATTTAATGATAATGAATTTCTTCTTGACATTTTTTTCTTTTATTTTTATATTTTTTAAAAATATATAATAAAATTATAAATAAATTCAATTAAAGTTTAATTTTTTTAAAATTAAAATAAGTTAAATAAAATAATTTATATACATTTTTCCTTTTTATAATTCTATAATTACAAAAATATAATAAAAAAAACACTTTATACAAAAAATCTCAAAATTAATTTTTATATTTTTTTTTCATTTTCTTTTTATTCTCTTTACAAAATTTTTGAAAACCAAGAAAAAAAATTCCAAAAATCAAAATAAAATAAAAACAAAAAAGAAGTAAAAAATCATGATTATCATCTTTAATAAATCCACAATAAATACCAGTTTGATAATAAGACCAAGTTTTTTCTAAAATAGTTCTTTTAAAATCTTCATAATAAATAGTTTCAAGAGTTTTATTATTAAAAACAATATTAACAAAATAATTATTTTCATTATCTTTTTCTAATTCTAAAAAAAGACAAGAAGAAAAAGAAGGAAAATTAATTTCTAATTTAAATAAAAATCTTAATAAATCTTGCATCATAATAAGAGAAGAATCATGACCAGATAATAAAAAAAATTTAGGAATAGAATAATTATTAATATTATTTATATCATAATTAATTATATTATCCATATAATTTAATATTTTTCTTAATAAAACACTTGAACTTGATAATGCAATTTCATTATTTGAATCATTTGCTTGTATTTGTTTACTTTTTAATTCAATAAATTCTTGAGAATAATTTTTTAATAAATTAATATCAATATCATATTCTATAAATTTAGATAAATTTCTCCCATCAATTATATTAATAATAATACCTAAAGTTAATTTATTAATATGATTTATTTTAGTAAAATAATTTGAATTATTTGTAATATTATACAATTTAAGTAATTTATCACCAAAAGTTAAATTAAATTTATTTATAAAAGAATTAATTTCTTCTTTATTTTTATTTTTATTTCTTGCTTTATTAATTGGAGGACAACCATTATTTTTTTCAAATTGAAAAATTTTATCTTTAATATTAATAATATGAATAGGTATTTCATTAGGAATATCATAAGGTAATGCATAATCACCTAAACTTTCTTTTTTTTTCATAACTTTTTTATTTTTTTTTAGATAATAAGGAATAGAAGTTTTAAATTGATTATTAATTAAAACATTATTAAAATCATTTTTAAACATTCCATTTAATTGAGCTCTGGCAGACATAATTGTTCTATTTGATAAAGTAGAATAAACAATAATTTCTTTTGGATTATAATTATTAAATGATATTAAATTTTTATATTTTTCTCTTATTAAATTACCTAATAAATATTGTTGTCTTATTCCAATTGATGATAATTCTTGACTACCATACCATTTTTCTCCTATGAAATCTTTATTATTTTCATCTAATGATGACATACTACGATGACCATGACGACATTGTTCGAAGACAAATAAGTATTTTTCATATGAAAAAATTTGAAGAGAGAGATAAATTATTATTAGTATTTTTTGCATTTTTTTTTTTTATTTTTTTTTTTTTTTTTTTTTTTTTTTTTTTTTTTTTTTATTTAGGAAATGTTTAATTTTTGTTTTTTATATATATATTATTAAAATGAGACATACTAATTCTTTTCAAAATTTGAAAAATAAAAAGAAGAATTCTTTAAAAAATATTGAACTTTTTAATACTTTGTCTTTAAGACAAAAAGATTGTGATTCTCCAAATTCTAATATTCAAAAATTTAATTTGTGTATTAAAAATGATAAAAATAATACAAATAAAAATCATTTTTCTTTGAAGAAAAATAAAAACAAAAAAAATCAAAAAAGTCAAAATAAAGGAAAAGAGAATTATAATACAAGTAATTTTTCTACAATTCCTGATAAAGAAAATAAACAAATAAATATAAGATTAAATATAAAGAGTGAAATTATAAATAATAATTATTCTAAGTTTGAAAATAAAAAACAAATTTATGAAGATATAATTCATAAAAAAAATTATTTAATTTCTTCTTTAGAAAAAGAATTATCTGAAATTAAAGATAAAATAAATAAAATTCAAGAAATTAAAAAGAAAAAAAATTCGATTGATAAATTTGAAAATTCAAATTTAAATTTAAAAATAAGAAAAATTAATAGTAATTTAAATAAAGAAAAAAATAAAATTCAACAATTAAAAACTTCTAATTTATTATCAAAAAATGTAAAACACTTTTTAAAAAATTTAATACTAAAGAAAAAAGAATCTAAATCAAATTCAAAAAAGAATAGTTCTAAAAATATCTTTTCACCAAAAAATTTGATTTTAAATATTAGTAATTACAATAATTATATTAAAAAACATAAAAATCATATATCAAGTCATATATATAGTGAATCAACAAAAGAAATTGAAATTGATTTAGAAAGAAAATTTTTAAATAATTCAAGAAAAAATTCTTCAAAAATTTCTAAAAGTAATTCTTTTCTTTTTACTTCAAATAATTTTAATTATACTGGAAGAAGAAGAGATAATAATAGAAGATCTTTATCTCAATTTCAAACTTGTAATTCTAATAGTAGTCAAAATAATAATAATTATAATAATAGTAATTTTAATAATAGTGGAAATACTATTACTGAATTGGAAAAATTAAAAAATAGAACTAAAAGTTTATTATCTAACTATTTAAAACTTTGTGAAGAAACTTAAATTTATTTTTTCATTTCATATATTAGTATTTAAAATGATAAAATTATAAAATATAAAAAATAAATATAAATTAGATTTATTTTTTATGGTATTTTTTGAAATATGAAAATTAATATTTATAATAATGGATTCTAATAAATATTTAAAACAATTTTTAATAATATAAAATAAGTTGATTGATTTTAAACAATTTAAATATATTATTATTTTTTACCTATTATAATTATATTAATATGTTATTAAATTATATAATTTATCATTAACATTATTTATTTCAGGTCGAATTGAATTATTTCTTTTTTTGATTAATTTTGTGTTAATTTTTACTTTTGGTTTATTTTCTATTTTACGAATTGGCTTTATAATAAATTTATCATTTTTATTCAAAATATCTTCAATTTTTTTTTCTCTTTTGATTCTCATTTCTTCAACATACTTTTTATTTTTCATTATTCCTTTTATTACTAAATATTTCTTTTTAGCATTAATATATAAATTCATTTTATATTCAGTATTTTTATATTTAATTTCTTCATCCATTATTAAATTAATTAAAGTTTCATAAAAAAATAATGAATCCATTAATAAATTTTGTTTTTTTTTCTTATAACTTTCAGTAGTTTTCAAAAAGTCATAATTTAAATGAAAATGTTTAATTGCATGATTTTGTATTAAAGGATCTTTAATAATATTTAAAACTTGTTTTTTAAGATTAAACATATTACTTTCTCTTTCAGATTTTTCATATTGATTATATAAATTATTTCTAAATAATAATAAATCATCATATAAAAATTTAATATCATTTAATTTTTCTTGAGTTAAATTTAATTCATTTATCATATCATTATAAGAAGAATTATAAATTTCATTCTGAAATTCTAATTCTCGAATTAAAGTTTTAAAATTTCTATTTTCAGTATAATAAATACATAAATCTAATAATCTTAATTGTTTCCAATGTAAAATTTCTTCAAAATTATCTATATTTTCAAAAATAGGTGGATTATTAATTGGTTTATATTCATTATTATTATCATTTGTATCGTCATAATAAATATATTTATTATCTTCTTTTATTCTTTTTAAATTATCTAATCCATATTCTTTTAATAAATTTTTGTCTTGAATTTCATTTAAATCTTTTATATTATATTTCATTTGAAAAAATAAAACTTTATATTTACATAATCTTCTTTTTTCTTGTATTAGTTTTAAAATATTAAATTTAAGTTCTTTAACTTCTCTTTTTTTTTTAATTAATTCTAAATTCAATAAATATAATTTATAACTTTCATCATCTGAAATTTTATTTAATTCTAAATTATATTTCCCAAAATTTCTAATATATTTGTCTAATAAATTATTATTAATTTTAATACTTGAATTTATTAAACGAATTTTAATATTTTCATTTTCATCATTTTCAATTTTTATTTTTAAAACTTCATCAATAACTGATTTTTTATATTTTGATTTTCTCATTCCATCAATTGAATCTTTAAATATTTGAATTGTTCCTCTATTTTTAGAAATTAATTTTAAATTTTCATTTTGATAAATTGAAGGCAAAAATTTAAGCATTTTTATTTCAGGATTATTAATACTAAAAGAATCAGAAACTGTTTTATTTTGTTCAAAATTTAAACTATTTTTTGAAATATTTCCATTTTTTGAATTTTTCTTTTTTAATAATGAATTAATATAAAATTTTTCTGTTTCATTAAGATCTTTTCTTTTAATTTTATTTAAAAATAATTTTTGATCTTTTAAATCTTCATTTAATTTTAATCTTATTCTTTTCACTTTATCACATGAAAAATCATTATCCATTGTTTTAAAAGTATATTCATTTTTACTAAAAGAATTTGTATTACTATTTAAATTATTTTTATAAATTAAATTCCTTTTTGGACTTCTTTCTGACATATTTAAAATTAACATACTTTGATTACTTGAAGGATAATTTTTTTTAAATGTTTGTGTTAAAGTACTATTTGAAATTGTATGATGATTGATTGAATATGAATTTAATTCTAATGAAATATCACTTTTATATCCACTTAAATAATCCTTTTGTCTTTTATGTGAACTTGACATTTTTTTATTAAAAAATTGTTATATTTTCTGATTATTTATTATATAATTTAATTAAAATTTATAATTTTTTTATATATAAACTTTAGAGAATAATTTATATCTACTAATATAAATAATAATTCCTTAAAAATTTTTAATCAAATATTTATTATGAAATTTATTTTTATTAGGTATATATTTTTGAAAAATATAAAATATATAAAAATAAAATTTAAAAGTAGCAATTAATATTCTTATTTTAAATATAAATAAATAAATAGTTTAATCATTTTTCATATTTATATACTCAATTTATTATTTCATAAAATAAATTTTCATATTTGAATAAAATAGATATAAACAAAAGATTTAATCAATAAATTTGAAAGCAATAAAAATTAAGAAACAATATGAAATATATTAAATTGTTTAATAATATAATATTTTATTAAAATAATTTTTATTGAAAAAAAAGAATTTAATATTTCAAAAATTTTATTTTAAATTTTTATATTTATCCATTTAAAAAATAAAATATTTTATTCACATTTTAAAATTTTATGACAGAATATATAGTTGAAAAAATAGTAGGAAAAAAAATAGAAAATGGAACAGAATTTTATTATGTTAAATGGAAAGGTTTTAGTGAAGATGAAAATACTTGGGAACCAAGAAGTCATTTTAATGACACATCACTTATTGAAAAATATGATAATCAAAATAATAAAAATAAAATAAAAAAAGAAAAAAAAACTGAAAAAAAAAAAATAGAAACTTCATCTGATTCTGAAGATAATTTTTTAAATGTAAAAAGGAATAAAAATAATAAAAAAAAAGAACAAAAAAATAAAATAGAAAATTATATTAAAAAAGAAAAAAAAGAA
>JAEEGK010029248.1_pt1 | contig 11003 bp, 10 predicted proteins | sample 8958771 | NCBI WGS metagenome assembly JAEEGK01 (sample SAMN16246547, study PRJNA631951) | gut metagenome | biome: gut microbiome; feature: rumen; material: SC-attached | host: Bos | place: Iran: Karaj | collected 2018-10 | reverse complement strand
CCCTTGCACTGCCGCCGGAGCTCACATAATCCGCTACATCTATTTCCGTGTATGAATCCTCCAGTCTTTCGGCTGCGCCCCTCAAGTTATTCTCGCTGCTTACGTATATCTTCTGAAGCAGGGCGATCAGTACAAACGGAATAAGCGCAAATCCAAAGGTTGCTAATATCACCCTCAGGAATCTGCGCCTCATATATACACGTGTGTTTTGAATTTTTCTGTTTCGTTCCATAACCTTCACCGAAATTATGTAAACCTATATCCGATACCGATGAGTGTCTCGATATGATTCTTTTCATCGTCATCTATCTTCGAACGAAGATGCGATATATGCACTGTAATCGTGTTATCATCATACATATATTCATCCTGCCATACAGCCTCATATATCTGCCTTTTAGTCACAACTCTGCCCATGTTTTCCGCAAAGAACTTCAGCATATAGTATTCCTTTGCGTTCAGGTTCAGGATAACATCTCCCATTTTTACGACTCCATTTCCGAAGTCCATTACCAGGCTGCCTGACGTTATAACTGTCTTCTCCTCTGTATCCTTCTTCAGATGTCTCTTCTGAACCTCTATCCGGGCAAGCAGTTCATTCATACTCCAGGGCTTGACGAGATAGTCGTCCGCTCCCAGCCGAAGTCCTCCGACCTTATCAATCTCCTCGCCCCGAGCCGTAAGAAGTATGATCGGCATCTCCGAAGTTTCACGTATCTTAGCCAGAACCGACAGTCCATCCATAACCGGCATCATGATATCAAGGATTGCCATGTCCGGCTTCTCCTTATCATACAGCCTGAGTGCCTCTGCACCATTCTCTGCCCCGATAACCGTATATCCCACTGAGGACAGCTGATCTGCCAGCAGCATCCTCAGATCTTTTTCATCTTCAGCTATAAGAATCTTCACGTTCTGCTTTCCCTCGCCTTATATACCGTTACATACAAATCTCACCACATCAACCAGCCAGTGGCTCACCATAGAACTCGCTATATCGAGTTTTCTCTGCATAATAGTAAATGGCAGGCCAAATATCAGACCGATCATCACCGTCTCCCAAAGGCCAAATCCATGAGCCGCTGCATGTGGGATAAACATCATGAAGTACATTGTAAATGCACTCCCTATCCCCATCTTCCGACCCTCGGAAAACCTTACACAGTAAGCCATAAATACTGCCCTGCAGGCTGCTTCCTCAAATATTCCCGGGTTAAGTGCCAGCAGCAGCTTCCATAATGAAAATCCTGCTTCACCCTTTTCACCGGGCAGCATCTGGTTGATAACAGAAAGACCTGCTCCTATTATAACAGCTATTGCCAAACTTATTAATACCGGATGTTTTCCTTTACGATTTATAAACTGATATCCGCCGTATTTCTCCATGACAGAAAATACCGCAGATAATGAGATAAATGTCGGGATTCCCGCAGAGATAAGTCCATAGATAAGCACTGCCGGGTCTCTCTTATATCCAAGATATGCTGTCGCAGCAAGAACTGCCAGAACAGCAGATATTACCATATGCTTTCCCGACGGCCTTCCTGTTTTTATAAGAAGGACTACGCCCATTGCTGTCGTAAATACCGTAAGTATGTTCCACTGGGATGTCTTCATAGTACACTGCAAAAATATATATACTGCAAATCCTATCCACAGCACTGCGTCATGCTTCTTCATACATCGTTCCTCCATAAATGTTCTTCATGGAACAGCTTAGCATAGCGCTTTTATAAGAATCATATCACGGTCTTAAATCCATCTTAAATTTTGTCCGCCAGCCTGAAATACCTAGTCCTCAATCCTTCTATAAAGATCCTTCTTCTTCAGCCCGTTCTTCTTCGCATCCCTTGGCCAGCCGAGATTTGCAAGGAACATATATGCTTTACGCGGGAATTTAAAAGCATCCGCATAGATATCTTCTATCGAAGCTGATGCATTGACAGCTTCCGCCAGTCTTTCCAGTCCCATAGCTGCATTATAAGAAGGGCCGCCTGCTGCGCCGCCCGGCTTCATCATGGAACCAACCATCTCACCGGCTCCCACTGCCAGACCACCGCCATAGGTATAACCGCAGTTTTCACTCCAACGCTTAAACATAGCCATAAGATTCTTTAGCTGGTCACTCTCATAGAAGCCCATATTAGAAACCACATATATGGTCTTTCCACCCAGCTTTCCTTCCTTCTCCATCATTTCCATTACTCTGAGCGGAGAAGATGGGATTCCGTCCACATATAGAGGAGTTCCAAATACTATCCTGTCTGCATCATTAAGTATCTTCTTCAGTTCATCCATCTTCTTTATGTACTGGACAAGATCTACACTCTCCACCCTGCCCTTCAGCTGAGGTGACAGGGCATTAAGTATCTTCTTTGAGTTTGCATTTGCACCTCTCATGCTGCAGTTAAGGAGGACAGTCTTCTCTGAAGCCTTATCCGGTACCGCATACAGTCTTTTCTTAGGCGCTGCATTTTCATCTTCTTCAAAGATTATCTCCGGGATGCATGTACGGAAGTTCTTACATACTGCATGTACGTACTCAGTTGCTGCTGTCTTATCCTCCTCTGTAAGAGAAGCTCCACGGAAAATAAAACGCACCTTCTTCGCTTCCGGATATCTGTTCTTATGATGCATCTCACCATCTACTATTTCAAAGAACGGAAGTACGAGACCGATACTCCTGTCGAATACATTTTTAACAAAGCTGCTGAATCCGCCATACGCATACTTCGTCATTACAACCACTTCATCTGCCTTATGTATAAGGGCTCCCATCCGCTCGTAGCCGTCCTTTATGACGCACTCGCCCGGTGTTTTGGTCCAACATCCAAAACAGCCGACACAGGGCTTGATAAGTCCCGAATCGGCTACTACTTTCCATCCATTATATTCTGATGCTATCTTCTTCCACTCATCTCTTGTTAAATCGTGTATCAATAACTTCATGACATCCCCCTGTTTACGCTCTGTACAGACTGCTCCGAGTCTCTCGAAGTTTTCTCTGTTCCAGTCTCTATGATACACCATCCCTGCGATTTAATCTTTAAAGGAAGATTAGAATTTTCTTAATTCAATTAAATGTGCTCCACAGTTTACGTGCTGCTCCCTACTTATTCACAACAACGATATCGTCCATGGTACATCCGAACATATCTGCGATAATTAACATGTTGTCGATGGTAGGCATGCAGTCGCCTCTCATCCACTTGAAGATTGCCTGTGGTGTACCGAAGCCGCATACTGCCTGAACATCCTTTACCTTTATATTTCTTGCCTTCATCATATTCTTTATATTTGCGCCGGTGGCCGCCATATTTACTGTAATCATAATGTCACATCCTTTCTATAAAAGCTTGACATCGAGGAAGTGTACACTTCCTCGATGATGCGAGCTCGCCAAAGTCGCATATCTGCTGAAAGCAGATATACATGGGAAAACACATTGCGCTCCTGTGCATAAATGCACGAGCGCATGTTTTCCCCATGCATATGCTTCGCATATGCGACCTTGGCTCACTTAACGCACAAAAATGGAGATACTACACACTGCAGTATCTCCATAGATTTAGTCCTATAAAAATACCGCCTATGCCCCAGAGCACAAGCGGTTATATATCATTAAGTCTTCACCTTCCACTCATATCTCTAGTGCACTACAATTAGTCCTTCGCTATATTCTGGTTCATAGCTAAGGAGTGAATAGTCACTATAAAGATATAAGTTTCTAAATGTGTTCATTGCTTAACGTCCTTTCGTAGATTTTCATGTTATTACGTGCATTATAGCACGATAATCTTATTTGTAAAGTATACCCTGGGTATATCTTTTCGGAATCTCTCGTCTCATTCCTTTGGTTCATCAGGCTCAGCGGCCTTCGTAAGCTTCGGCTGTGTCTTGCCCGGCAGCTTCTTTATCGGATTCATAGGCTTGATCTTACCCTTCACGCTGTTCATAACGACCTCGTTGCCGATCTTAATGAGCCTCTTCACCATCTCAGAGAATTCCTGCTGTTTATCAGGCTCCATATCCTTAAAGGACTTGATAAGGTCTGATATGATCTTAACTCCGCCCTCGCTTATCTCATTCAATGTTTTTGCCCCGGTGGAGTCTATGGATGAAAAGAGAAGATCTGTGAAAACTCTTCTGTCCTCATCACTCATGGTGGACAGCCACTTCATCATGGTCTTATCTATGATACGGCTGTTAGCACTTCTCTTATCCGCACTGACGAAGTCCGGTCCATAAACCTGCCATGTCATAGGGTCGTGCTGTGTAACAAACTTGGCACTGCTCTTTATGATATGATTATCATATTCATTTGAAAGCAGTATTCCCACGATGCTTTCTTCCGGAATAATACTGATGATTCTCGGAAGGATATCCTTATATCCTTCTGTTTCGAGAATCTCTTCCCTGAAGCCCGGACCATCGTTGGAATATACTATCTCGATTCTCTTTCTTATCTTCTCATCACAGAAAGCTGCCGCATAAACTGCCAGGTTGCCGCCCTTGGAATGGCCGCCGAAAATCATCTTGTTAGCAACATCAAGATAATGGGAATTCACATATTCCACTGCTCTCTTCTGTCCTGCAGTCTCCGACATGAAGCTGAGATTGAAGTCCTCTCTCCAGCCTACAACGGTATTGTCTGTTCCGCGGAAAGCCACGTATATCTCGCCGCTCGGCCTTCTATAGGCAATCGCCGAGAACTGCTCTTCACAGTCCGGATCAACTATATTTACATAGTTTTCCAGAATGATATTTCTGAAACGCGCAGTCTCCGCTGCCTTCTTAAGTACGATAGGCGCCAGCTTAAAGAACAGATTCCTCTTCATAACCTCTTCTTCGGTATGAAGTTCGAAGTACTTCTTTGATGCATCTACGATGCTGAGGCTCTCCCCATCACCAAGAACTCCCTCAAAGTCCGTATATGCCATCTGTGCCAGTATTAAGTTATCGACTGAATTAAACCCATCGACTGCAAAAGGAATATCTCCTCTCCAGTCAAGATATTCTAAGATATTTGCCATAGCCCGTCCTCCGTTTACGTCATCCCTTGCTGCGCTCAGGCAATCCCGTTTCTTATGTCGCAGTGTTTTTAAAAAGAGGAGCCCCGTTAAGAACTCCTCTTATGATTTACTGATTATCTATATCTAAGTTTCTCTTTACTTCATCAAGTTCTTCTTTAAGCTTCTTTGCTCTTCTGAACTCCTCATATTCCTTATCATCAACAGCAGGCTTAACCTCACTGCTGCTGTCTCCGGACTTCTGTTTCTCCGATCCTGCAAAAAGAGTTCTTGCAACAATTGTTCCACCTGCAAAGATCATGGTAAGGATGAGCAGCCAGTCAAACATTGTCATGCTTGATACCCAGAAGCTGGTGTTTGCAATAATAGCTGCGATGATTATCAGTATTGAAAGCACTGTAAAGATCTTTGATACGAAAGATCCGCCGCTTCCAAACATCCATATGATTCCGATAATGAAAGGAACCACTATGAGTCCTGACGGAAAACTGAATCTTCCAAAGGACATTCTGCCCCAGTCAAATCCCATTGATCCAACATGCACTCTGTTAAAGAGCAGGAAGAGACCAACAACCAGCAGTGCCAGTCCACCTAAAAACTTTAAAAGCTCATTCTTGTTGTTATTCATAATAAACCCTCCACATAAACGTGTGACGAAGAATTCATCACACAAGCCCCTATATAAACACTCAAGAAATATTATATGAATTCCCTATAAAATGTCAATAGAGCCCAAAAAGGGTACGGATATACGGCAGCTTTCTTATTAAAATGCATGTCACCGCGATAAGTAATATATCAATAACAGTTATTGGAATGCTGACCGCCGGATGCATCCATCCGATTCTTTCAGCCCCCTTGAAAAGAATAATCTTATATAGACTGTCGAACAGCATGATCTGAAGCGATATACCTCCTAAAAAGCTGAGCGATTTTACGCCTTCCGGAATAAGTCCTGACAGTGCAGCCGCTCCTGCTATAAGAGCTATAGAAGCCGCAGTCCTGCAAGGAAAGTAGAACAGCCTGTCATCCATGCCATTCATATCAATGTATAAATATACTGACACAGCTGCCGCTCCAATCATTAAGGCAGGTATCCTCACCGACATACCCGAAACTGCTGTCTCCCCACGTTTTTCCATATACTTCCTGAACCAGTATCCTGCGAAGAAGAAAGGATAGCAGTACACGATCTGCACCACCTGAAATGGTCCGTAGCCCTCCGGCCCCTTCGCTGTGAAGACCACCTGAAGCACCAGACAGATGATAAGTATTATCGCTGAGACAGCAGCACTGCCGCGCTTCCACATAAGCGGAGCCAGTATAAACATCAGAAGGATAGCATAACAGAACCAGTAGTAGGTTCCATAGATAAAAGCATCCTTAAGAAGCCCTGCACTGAGTGCCTGTCCTGAGAAAGCCACACTATAAAGAAGCTTAAGCACCGTAAATGTAAGGAACGGAACAAATATCCTGAGCAGCTTCTTTTTATAAAAGCTTCCCAACGGCTGGCGGTGACACAGATATCCTGCAACCGCAAAGAAAAGCGGAACATGAACCGCATAGATCAACGATTCAAGTGCCTTCCAGAAGCCCTCAAGGGAAGCTGTATTATTAATATATGTCAGCGCATGGCCAAGGACTACAAGCACTGCTGCCGCAGCCTTAAGGTAGTCCAGCCTGCTGCTTCTTAATGTTTTTTCCATCATCTATGATCAATCTCTAAATATTAACAGTGATAGCCCCTACACATTGCATTACAAGCTGCCATGAATAAGATTACTCCCACAACCAAAGTAATCATAAGCATGATATATACCCATAAGAGAACCCTGCCAAAGGTATTTGCCTTATATCTTACTCTGACATATATAACCATTATCCATGCTCCCATAAAGCTTAGGGTGGCTAACATATTGTTGACTCTGTAACCATAATCACTCTGTGTCCAACCCATTCCCTCGCTTAATGCCATAAAGAATGCCGGTCCTACAAATAACAAAAGAATCGAGCATACACATAATATATTTGCCCTCTTATTCTCCTCAGGAGTAAGATCTGACGGAGCACGCTCATATCCATAATGCGGCGGATAAATATTCTGATTATAAGCTCCCTGATTCGGCTGATTCGGGATGTATACATTCTGCTGTATCTGCTGCTGTCTCGTGTACGGACTCTGCTGTACCTGAGGCTGGTTCGGAATATACACATTCTGTCCCTGATTTGGTGCCTGATTCGGCATATATGGGTTCTGCCCCTGATTGGGCATGTATGGATTTGCCCCCTGATTTGGCATGTATGGATTTGCCCCCTGGTTCGACATGTACGGATTCTGATTATTCTGATCCGGCATGTACACATTCTTTGGCGCCTCAGACTGTTCCGGCATGTACGGGTTCTGCCCCCCCGGCGAACTGTTTCCGTTAGTATATGGATTATCCGGATTCTGATTATTATTCTCCACTTCTAGCCCCTCTCCTTCTCTAATGGTGAATTATCATATTTCTTTTTTATAATCGCAATTACTATAAATCCTGCGGCTGTGATCACAGCCACGAGTATCTGATACCATGTAACAATTGCAGTTCCATGGGATTCTCTTAAATAATCGAGACCTATCTTTGCTGCCGCCGAAAGCCCAAGAGCCACTCCTGCTGCAGTAAGGTAAGACTTCTTTCTAAAGATAACAATACCCACAGCAAAAATCAAGAGGAACACCACTACCTCCGCCAGCTGCACCGGAAAATACGGTGCATTTTCCGCATCCGGATATATGACATACATTGGTCCGTCATACTTTATTCCATAGCAGCACCCCGTCACATGGCATGCAAGCTTCGATAGGCCATACATCAGCGGTGCTGCAACGATCCAGGCCGAGAAGCTTTCCTTAACATGGTCGCGGTGGATGATCACCGACGCAGCAGCACCAAAGATGAGTCCCAGTGCACCTCCAGCCCCCACAAAGCTTACCTTTCTGATATCTCCTGTGATCAGAAATGAGAGCATAAAGGAAAACATGAGTATGGACACAAATGTAAGTACTGCCGTAAGCCCGAGGGTCTGTGGTTTAGCTCCCGCCCTCTTCATAAGCAGCACAGCCGCGACTATGCCGGCCACGATAGAAGCCAGCACTATCGGCGCATATAATGAAATTATGGGTTCATGTATCACAAAATGCATGGCTGTCCCCTCTATAAAAACCCCTGCTTTAAAAAAGAGTACCGGCGGCACTATGCTATCGGTACTCTTATAAATCTTATTCCGGACTGTAGAGAAGAGTCTCTATATCATTACTCTTTCCGTAATCATACAGTGCTTTCTTCAGATAGTCCTTAACGTCATCCGGTGCATTTATAACGATAATTGTAAGGAAATTATCTACATATCCGCACCACTTTCTATATATCTCAGCCAGATCCTTCTCTGATGGCTCCTTAGTAGCCTTTGATCTGTCGAAGCCGATTACCTCTTCTGATGAAAGAATCTCTCTCATCTTCATGGATCTGAAGGAGATTCCGTAAGCAATCTTCTGAATCTCTTCTGTTCTTACAAATGCACAGTCATACATCTCTGTAACAAGTGGAATGACTGCTCTTGAAGGATTGTTGAAGTAGTGACAGTAATAATACATGTCTTCCTTACGCTTCAGACCATCAATATCCTGGCTGTTGTACCAGAAGTACTCACCTGTTCTGATGTCTTCGCTGTCGTCCTCGAACTTATCTTCGAAGGCCTGATCTTTCTTCTTAACCTTCTTCTTTTTCTTCTTAGGCACCGGATTCTCTGTGAGGAATTCCTCCATCTGCTCCATGCTTTCGATTCCGGCATCCTGGCTCTTTGTATCAACTCTGTCAACGGTATTTACAGTATTGATGTTGACTGCATTTACCGGATTAACAGTGATCTTATCATCTGTTCCTGAAACAACCTTGTTATGTTCTGCAAGGGCTGTCTCTGTTGCATTCTCGATATCCTCATCGGATAATACGAAGCCTTCCTTAATCGGCTTAGCGATGATCGTATTTCCTGTAGGAGCACTCTCACCATCTATAAATGCACTGTCCATCTTTGCATTGTAGTTAGCACTCTCAGCTTCGCTTGCAGCCTTCTGACTGCTTACCTGATCCTTCGCTTCTCTGAGTGCTCTCTTTATAGCTGTTGTATCCAGCTCGTTGGTCTTTTCATCTACCTTATCAGAATTATCATCCTCTGCTTCCTGTACTGCTTCCTGTGGAGCAGGTGCTGCAGATGCTGCTGATACAGGAGTCTCTGCTGCAGGTGCCTCTTCAGATGCTTCTGCCTGTGCTGCCTTAGTTGATGCAAATGCTTCTGATAACTTAGCACTCATAGTTGCTGCAACTTCGTTATTGATCTGCTCTGCAACCTTAAGTGCCTCATCTGTATTTGCATCACGTGCTGATGAACTGAAGCCGGACTTGAAGCTGCTTACCTTATCATCCTCATCTTCCTCTTCATCATCCTCGTACTCTTCGTCGTCATCTTCGTCATCTTCATCATCAGACTCTTCGTCCTCATCTTCATCCTCATCAGACTCAGGTGCCGGTTTTGACAACTTCTCAGTATCTTTTTTCTTACGTTTCTTGGCTAAGACTTCTGTATCTTCATCACCTTCTTCATATTCACTGCTGTCATCCTTATCATCGGAATCATTTCCTGACTTCAGAACTCTAATTGTAACAATGATAAGAACAAGTAAAAATATAACCAGGATAGCAGCAAACACCAGTATCATCAGTGTTGTGCTGTTTAATTCTTTTAGAAAAGACATTATCTTATCAAACATATTTTTTACCTTCCTGTTATTCCCCAAACATAGTAAACCACGTATAAGTATAACTCAGAGAGGGACAAATTTCAAGAAAACCATAAATATAGAATTTTCGGTAAATCCTTACATTGAATATGCTTGTTAAGATGTGATATACTAGTGCTCGCCCGAGAACAGGTACTTATATATAAGAAGATGTTCTTTCATCGGGACGATACATTTAATATCAGAGGTGTTTGGAAAATGGCTAAGATCAGAACAAGATTTGCTCCGAGCCCAACAGGCAGGATGCATGTAGGAAATCTAAGAACTGCCCTTTACGCTTACTTAATCGCAAAGCATGAAGGCGGTGATTTTATATTACGTATCGAGGATACCGATCAGGAACGTGAGGTTGAGGGTGCCGTTGACATCATTTACCGCACACTGAAGCAGACCGGTCTTAACTGGGATGAAGGTCCTGATAAGGACGGCGGCGTTGGTCCATATATCCAGTCAGAGCGTATGGCTAAGGGAATCTACCTTGAGTACGCTAAGAAGCTTATCGAGAAGGGTGAAGCTTACTACTGCTTCTGTGACGAAGAGCGTCTTCAGAGTCTTCATACTGAAGTTCAGGGTGAGGATGGAAGTTCAAAGACTATCTTCCACTATGACAAGCATTGTCTCCATCTTTCAAAGGAAGAGATTGAGAAGAACCTTGCTGAGGGCAAGCCTTACGTAATCAGACAGAATAACCCTACCGAGGGAACAACTTCCTTCGAGGATGAACTTTACGGAACAATTTCCGTACCGAATATCGAGCTTGATGACATGATCCTTATCAAGTCAGATGGCTTCCCAACATATAACTTTGCAAATGTAGTTGATGACCACCTTATGGGAATCACTCATGTAGTAAGAGGTAAAGAGTACCTTTCATCAGCACCAAAGTACAATCGTCTTTACGAAGCATTTGGCTGGGAGGTTCCTGTATACATCCACTGTCCTCTTATCACAGATGAGACACATGCTAAGCTTTCAAAGCGTTCAGGACATTCTTCATTCGAAGACCTGCTTGATCAGGGACTTCTGACAGAGGCAATCGTTAACTTCGTATCTCTGCTCGGATGGGCTCCTGAAGGCAACGATGAGATCTTCTCACTTGAAGAGCTGGTTAAGCTTTTTGATTATCATCATAT
>JAEEGK010029246.1_pt1 | contig 11003 bp, 5 predicted proteins | sample 8958771 | NCBI WGS metagenome assembly JAEEGK01 (sample SAMN16246547, study PRJNA631951) | gut metagenome | biome: gut microbiome; feature: rumen; material: SC-attached | host: Bos | place: Iran: Karaj | collected 2018-10 | reverse complement strand
ATTATTATTATTATTATTATTATTATTATTATTATTATTATTATTATTATTATTATTATTATTATTATCATATTCATTGAAAAAATTATTATAAATATCATAATAAACTTTATTTTGTTTTTTATCATGTAATATTATATTATATATTAAATATATATCTAAATCTAAGAATTGTTTTTGATTATTTTCTATATATTTTTCTAAACTTATATTATTTAATATTTTTTTTTCATTATAATATAATTTATTACTATTATTATTATTATTTTTAATAAAAGAATCATATAAATAACTATCTAAAATATCTAAATTATCAAAATAATTTTTTTCTTCTTCTTCATTTTCATTATAAAAAATTTTTTTACATTCTTTTATTAAAAAATTAATATCAATAAATAAATCAATTTTTTTAACTTCATCATAAATTTTATCAATTAGAATTTTATCATTTTTATTATCAAAAAAAATTTTCTTTTTATATAAAATATTTTTATATTCACTAAAATAAATATCATTACTATATAAATTATTATTATTAAAATAAAGTTTAAAAATATACGAAATTAATTTTCCATTTTCAAAATATTTTAAATCAATTTCATTATTATAATTAAATAATTTATTTCTACAAATGTTAAAATTAATCCAAATTCGTTTTATTAATTCTAAATTATCAAAATAATATGAATTATCTTCATTATATTTATTATTAATTTCTCTAATACATTTTAAATATAAAATTTTATTGTTATAAATTTTTATATTATTTTCTATTTCTTCTTTTATTATTTTATTCGTTTCTAAATATTTTTCGTTATTATTATTATTTTTATTTTCTAAAGAATTTAAAAACAAATTTAAAAATTCATTTATTGAATAATATTTTTCATTGATTAAAATTGAATATAAATAAGGTAAATTTATTTGTTTAATAAAATTTTCAACTAAATTTATGTTTTTAAAATTAAAGCCATTTAAATAATCTTCTTCGATTTTTTTTTTTGAAAAATAAACATAAAAAATTTTATCAAAAATATTTTCGTTTTTTTCAAAATTTTTCAGATATTTTTCATAAATTTCTTTATATTTTATTTTTAAATTATGTAACGAATTTTTTTTATTAAGAGACATTTTAATAATTAAATTTTAAGTTTTATGTTTTTACAGAAGGAGGGAAATAAATATTATTATTATTATTATTATCTTAATATTTTTTAATATATAATAAAAATTTATATTATTTATAATATTAATTTAATAATTTTTATTTTTATTTAACTAATAATAAAATGAATTTTATTTATAATTTTTATATGAAAAAAAATATTAATAATAATAATAGATTTATAATAATAAATAATACAATTTTAATTTTTTTTAAAATTCGGTAATTTTTTATTATGATTTTTTGAAGTTGTTGTAAATAAAATTTTATTATTATTATTATTATTTATTTTATTTTGATTAATACTAAAATAATTATTTTTTATTAATGAATTTGTTCTACTATTATTTCTTTGAGAATTTTTATTGTTATTATTTATTTTTTTATATTTATATTTAATCATTAATTTTTCTATTATTATATTTTCAACATTGTCTAATTTATATTTATAATTATCAAATTTATCAAAAACAATTTTTTTAAATAAATCTTTTAATTTATCTTTTATAAAAAAATTAACAGAAAAATTTTTCCAAAAATCAATTTCATTTTTATTAGTTTTTATTATATCAAAATTTTTTTGATTTTTTTCACTTAAATTATTTTGACAATAAAAACTTTTTTCAATTTCATTTTTTAATTTTTGATTCTTTTTTTGTAAAATTAAAAATTTTTCTAAAATATTATTAAAATTTTTATTATTTAATTTATAATTCATTTGATAATTTTTTAATTCATTATGAAAAGATTTTTGAATTTCAAATATTTTTTCAAAAATTAAATTAATTTCTAATTTTAAAATATCATCTTTAACATTTTTAATATAATCATCAGTATAAAAAATTTCAAAATCATTTTTTAATTCATAAAAATTATTTTTATTATTTTTTTTTTTATTTTCAATTTCATCCGAAATCGAAGAATTTTGATTTGTTTCTTCTCTAGTAACAATTAAATTTGAACGACTATTCAATGAAATATTTAAATTAAAATTATTAATATTATTTATTAAATTATTATTATTATTTGATGAAGTTAAAATTTTTTTATTAGAAATTAAATTTTCGTCATTTAATAAATCATTTTCTAAATTTTTATCTATTAAAGTTTCTTCAATACTTTTGTATTTCTCTTCTAAATTATTATTATTATTATTGTTATTTATATTATTTTCGGTAAATATGGAATTTTTAATAAAAGCTCTTAAAGAAAAAGATTCATTTTTATTATGAAATTTAAGATAATTTTTAGTATTATTCATAGAATTACTTAAATTATAATTTTTTTTATTACTTTTTTTTGATTCAGAATTTCCTGTGCTTCTCATTTTACTTTTAAGTTTAATTGAAGAATTTCTTTTATTATTAGGAACATTTTTAAATATCATACTATTATATAAATTTTGATTAATAGATAAATTATTATTAGAAAAACTAGAAATTTCATCGAAAAAAATTTTTTTTCTATTTTTATTAATAATTTCTCTATAAGAATTTTTATTATTATTTTTACTTGTATTTAAAATTTCCTCACATGAATTATTATATTTTAAATTATAAATACTATTCGATGAATTTTTTTTCTTTTCGAATATGTTTTTATTAATAATATTTTTTGAAGTTTTTTGTTTACAAACATTAACTGGCGAAGATGTTAAATATTTCATTTTAATATTATTTGAAGGTTTTTTAAGAATATTAATATTTTTTTGTGATTTTTTTTTAATATTAAAAACTTCGTTAAAAACACATTTTATTTTTATTTTAATTGTACTTATTTTATTTCCATTAAAATTAAAATTTTTTAAACCACTATTAATTATATTAATTACTTTTATGTCATTATTAAAAGGAATAAAATCACATTCACCAAAAATTTTATCGTTAATTTGTAAACAAATTTTAATTTTTTGTTTATAATTATTTAATTTTAATGAAATTGGAGAATTTTTAATAATAATTTCTTCTAAATTAAAAATATTTTCTAATCCTTTATTATCAAAAAATAAAATATAAATAACATTATTATTAGTTTTTAATTGAGAAATTGAAGGTGAAATTTCAATTATTTGTAATAAAAATTCCATATTTTTTTTATTAATATTAATATTAAATAATTAATATATATAATAAAATTTAATAAAAATTAATTAAATTTTAATTATTTTTTTAATGTGAATTTAAAAAATTTAACATATGTCTTAAAACTTCGCCATCGCTTTCTTCTTTTTCTATCCATCGCAAATATTTTTTATTTTCTTCTTCACATTTTTGTATTTGCGACATTAAATTATTAATTTTATCATTCATTCTTTTAATTTCTTTTTCTTTAGTGTTTATTTTATCGTAAATTTCTTTAAATTGTGGACTAACGTTCATATTACTTTCTTGTCTTAAAAAATTTGAATTTCGAGGCGTTTCAATAAAGGCTTTAAATCCTTCCCCATTTTCATTTGTTATTTCCACTTCGGCATCATCTAAATTACTTGGAATTATTCTTACGTTATTTTCTGTTCCTAAAATGTTACTCATTTCGCTTCGAGTAAAAATTGATTGAGCATAATTATCATTCATGTTATTTATCATTTTAGGAACATTTAAAATATAAGAAGAAACTATTGAACGATTGTCTATTATTTTATCATTTGTTTTTTCACTTTTAATTTCATCGTTTATTTCATCTTCGATTTCTTCTTCGTTGTTAATTATATTAATATTATAATTATTATTGTTATTTTTATTGTTTGTTGATTCAATTGTTTTTTTATTATTATTTGAAGAATAAATTTCGGAATTTTTTGGGGAAATGTTTATATAATTTAAAGTTATGTTTTCTTCTTTTTTTATATCATTATTATTAGATTGTATAATTTCTGTTACATGATTGGAATTATTTATTATATTTTGAGATGATGTTTCATTATTGTTATTATTGTTACTATTATTATTAATTAAATCTAAATTTGTGTTTAAAATATTATTATTATTATAATTAAAATCATTAATATTACTATTTACAATTTTGTTATTATATGTTTTTATTTTATTGTACATATAATTATCTTCTTCTGTTAATTTATTATTTTTTAAAGGTTTTTCACTTCGAGTTGAAATTATTTTATTTGAATATTCTTTATTATTTAAATCATTAAAAGAATGTTTTGATTTTTTTGAAAAATTAGATTTTTTATCTTCGTTATTTTCTATAGGAATATTATTATTTAAAATTTTAATAGTTTGAATAGGTTTTTCTTCAACATTACTATTTAAAATAATATTTGAATTTTCATTTTCTATTGTTAAATTAAGATTATTTTCATTAGTAAAAATAATATTATCATTTTCTTTATTATTATTATTATTATCATTATTATTATTTTCATTATTTATTATATTAATATTATTATCATTATCATTATTATTATTTATATTATTATTTATATTATTATTTATTTCATTATTTTCGTTATTTTTAATATTATCATTAAAATTTTCTGTTGTTATTATTTTAATAGGAACATTATTAAAATTATTTACATTAGAAAAATCTAATAAATTATTATTATTATTTAAAATAGGACTTAAAATTTTATTTTTACTATTATTATTAGATAAATCAAAATCTTTATTATTATTATTATTATAAATCATTGATTGTGAAATAATATTATTTTTATTTTCTTCATTTTTATTTGAAAAATTTTTATTAAAAGAATTATAATCAACTTTATTATTATTTAAATTATGATCAATATTATTATTTAAATTAATATTTTTGTTATTTACATTTTTTAATTTATTATTATTTTTATTATAAATATTATTTAATAGAGCTAATTCACTTTTATTTTCGTTAAAATTAAAATTTTCATTTGAAAAATCATTTTTATTATTATAAGTTAAATCACCTTTATTATAAAATAAATTTTCATTATTAAAATCAATATTTTTTTTAATTTCATTTATATTATTATTATTTTTTATTGTTTTTATATTATTATTAATATTTTTATCATTTGCAATATTAGAATTTTTTACTGATTCATTTTTTTCATTTGAATTATTTAAATTTGTATTTTTACTTAAATTTTCTGTGTTTAATAAATATTTATTTTTATCTGAATTTTTATTTAATTTTTCTTCAAAAACTAAACTTGAATGTTGAGACGTTTTTTCAATAGAATTTTTTTTAGAAAAATTAGAATTATTTTCTTTTGATTTATTATTTTTTCTTTTTTTATTTTCAGAATAACAACAAAAAAAATTAAATGCGCTTTTTGATTTCGTTTTATTTTTCTTTTTTTCAGAATTTTTATCAGAATTATTTTCAGTATTTTTTTTCATTTTTTATTTTATTAGAAAAAATAAAAAAATTTTTAATAAAAAAAAATTATTGTTTAATTTTTATAATAATAATAATTAAATTATTTAATTAAAAAAACATTTCATCAAAATAAACAATATTATTTACATTTATTTTATTAGAATTAATAAAAGAAGGAAGATCTTCATTTTCATCATCATCAAAATTTTCAACATCCATTTTATTATTGTTTTTTTTACTATAAATTCCAACATCAATTCTTTGACTTTTTTCATATATAAAATCTTTAAAAAAATTAACAACATCTTCTTTATTAATTTCATTTTCTAAACATTTTATCATTTTTTCATTTTTATTAAAAAAATATTCTCTTTCAGAAATTTCATGAAAATTTCTTTCAAATTCATTAGATAAATTTAAATCTTTTTCTTTTAAAATATTAATTAAAGATAATTTATATGATTCAAAATCTTCTTGAGAAAATTTTTCATCATCATCTAAAGAAAAATCAATAAAAAATTTATTTAATTTAATTTGAATTTCTTTTGGAGAAAATTTCGTAGATTGAATGTAACAATTTAAACCATAAATTTTAAATAAAGGAAAAATTATAATAGAAACATCATAACCAATTTGTTGTTCAGTTCTTAATTCATCATAAAAATCTTCATAAAAAATTTGTTCAATTAATTTTAATAAACATAATTTTTTTAAATCTTCTTTTAAATTTAAATCTATTTTACCTATTTGAAAATATGTTAATAAACAATTATTTTCATCTTCAAAATCTGTGTTTTCTATTATTTCTTCAATAAAAATGTTTTTTTCTATTTTTGCTATTCTTTTTTTTCTTATTTCATTTATTGTTAAATTTTTTTTTTCTGTTGGTGAATTTGACCAATTTTTTATTTCTTTTTCTAAATAATTTATAAAATTTAATGATTTTTTTGGTTCAATGTTTCCTTGAATTAACCATTCAAATTTTGTTTTAATAAATAAATTTTTAAAAAATAATTTTAAATTTTCGATTATTTTTCCATTTTCTTTTAAATTATTTAATAAATTATTATAAATTGATAATTTTATTTCATTGTCTATTTTTGGATCAACTAAAATTTTCATAAGTTTTTTATGTGATTTATCTGAAATATTTTCTAAATTAATATTTTTACAATTTTTTATTAATAATTCTAATTTAGAAATTAATTTATTTTTTATATTTTTAATTTTATCAAATTCTAAAATATTTTTTATTTTTTCAAATATCATTTTTGTAAATATTTCTAATGTATCACTATAACCATCTAAATAAATATAAAAACTTGAAAAAGTTGATTCAAATTTTAAATTATTTTTAGATAATTCACCTAAATACAAATCTTCATTTAATTCCTCTAAAATAATATACAAACATAAATTTGAATAAATAGAAAATAAACAATTATCCATATTTAAATTTGAAAAATATATTTTTCCATTTATAAATATTTTCGGAATTTTAAATATAAAATCCGGTTTATACCAAACAATATGACTATTATCTTCTATTTTTTTAGGATATTTAAATTCTTCTTTAATATTTGATGATATATTATTTAAATTAATTAAATCAAAATTTTTTGGAATAAAAATATTTTCAGGTGGGTAACCTAATTTATATTCATTTTGAAGTTTTTTATAATTTATTATATTTATATAATCATTTTGTATTTTTTCTTTATAATATTTAATATTCATCCATTTTTCAGTTTGAAAATTTAAATTTAAATCTTTTTCGTATTTTTGAGATGATAAATAAATGTTCATATTTTTTAATGTCAAATTATTTAATGTTTTTTTTATTAAATCTGGATCATATTTTTCTATTATATAATTTAAATAAATTACTAAATTTGAAGGATAAATACTTAAATTTTCTGATAAATTAATAACTAAATCTAAAGAATCATCTTTTTCATAATAATTAAATTCAATTTCATTAGATTTTTTAATTTCATTAAAAAAATTTTCATTTATAGATAAATTTTGAATTAAATTTATATAAGATAAAATTATATTAATCGTTTCATTTATTTTTTCAAATCCTTTTTCAGTTAAATTAATACATATACTAAATTCTGTATAAGAACAATCAAAATCATTATAAGAAGTTATTAAATCAAAAATATATTCTTTTTCCTTTAAAAAAGATGTTAATGAATATTTACCTTCATGACCTAAAATTGAAACTATATATTCAAAAGGTTGAGATAAATAATATTGAACATAATTTTCATTAATAATCCAAAATATTTCTAATTTATTTATATTTTTTACAGGAATTATTTTATATATAAATCCCATATTATTTTCATCATATAAATATTTTTTTTTCTTTATTATATTATTATTATTATCTTCTTTTTTTTTATCTTTTATTAAACTAAAATTTTCAATAATTATTGAATTTAATTTTTCTATATTTAAATTAGAAATCACAGTTAAACTCATATTTTCAGGATTATAATATTCATTATAAAATTCAATAATTTTTTCTCTAATATTTTCTATTTTCAAAGTTTCTAAACACCCACAAATAAATCTATTATATTCAGAATCTTTATAACCTTCAATTATTTTTAAATGAGTAATTCTTTCATCATCATCTCTTAAATCCATTTTATATTCAGAATCAATACTTTCCAATTCTTTATAAATTAAATTTTTTGTAAATAAAGGACATATAAAAAATTGACTAAACATATCTAAACTTTTTTCTAATCCCTCATTTGATATATCATAATGAAAATTAACATTTTCTATTGTTGTATATGCGTTTGAATCGCCTGAATTTTTTGTTAAAAAATCATCAAATGCATCTTTTTCTGGATATTTTTCTGTTCCTAAAAATAAACAATGTTCTAAACAATGTGCTAAACCTTCTATTTCGTTTGAATGAGAACTTGAACCTATTTTTATGTTTAATGAACATGCACTTCTATCACATTCAGGGTCATTTATTATTAAATATTTTAATTTATTTGGAAGGATATTTGTATAGTAAATGTTTTTATCGTTTTTTGATTTTATTATGGAATTTTTTTGATGAATTTGAGTTTGCATTCTTCCAAAATAAAATATAAATAAATATTAATTAATAAAATATTTAATAAATTTATATATATAAAATTAAATTACTTTGTTTTTTAAATAAAGAAAAAAATAAGTTAAAAAATATTAAATAAAGTAAATTAAATTTGACTAGCAGCATTTAATTTATTACAAGTGTCTTCAAGAATAGATAATAAAGTTTCTTCAGTTAATTCTCTATCTTTTCTTTCATTTTCCACATCTCCCTTCATTTTAGTTATCATAATTCTAAGCATTTCTAAAATAGCTTCTTCAGTTTCTTCTCTTGTTTTTTTATCTTCACTACAAATACTTTGTAATTTTCCAACTTCTTCTAATATTTTTTTTGATATTTCTTCATCATTATTTTCTCTTTCACTTTGTTCAAATTTTACTAAACCTTGCAATTTAGGAAAATCATTTTCTAAATAAGTTTTTAGATTTTCAATACATTCATATCTATTTCTTGATTCCTTTGATATTTCTATTTTTAATGCATTGAATTTATCATCTATTAAAACAGAAAATTTTTTTTCTAATTCTTTTCTTAAATCACTTTCTTGATTGAATCTTTCGTTTATTTTATTTTCTAAAACTTTAATATAATTATTTTTTGTTTCTGTGTAATCATCAAATTTATTTCTTTCTTCTTCGATTTGTTTTTGAATTTTTACTAACTATAATTATTATATTATTTTTTATATTATTTAAAATATTTACATTATCTTTAACAATTTGAAATTTTTTTTGAGTTTGTTCATTTATATCATTTAATCTTTCTTCAGTTCCAGTTATTTTTTCATGAAGAGCTTCAAAACTATTTAATTTATTTGAATCATTCTATTTTATTGTTAAATTATAAATAATTATATTTCACTTCGGGATTTAAATATGACATATTATATTATTATTATTATTATATAAATTTAAATTAATTTTTAAATAATTAATAATTTTTTTAATTATAAATTTTTATATTTAATAAATGTTAATAATTTTTGAAGTTTATTATTATTGTTTTTAATTTTTATAAAATTATATAAAAATATAAAAATAATTTATTCTTTTTTAATTATGTGTTTATAAATTTAATTTTATCAAAAATATAAATATATATTATTTTAATTTTAAATATTTTTAATATATTAATTATGATAAATCTTTTTTTAATTGTTATTTTGTATATTTTTTGAAATTATAATATTTTTGTTTAAATTAAAACTAAAAATTTTTATTTCTTATTTTTTATCATATTATTTTAATATTGAAATATTATATAATCAATTAAAATTTTAATTTTTAAATAAAAAATAAATTCTATTATTAATATTATATATTAAATATTATTAATTTCTATATAAATTAACTGGAAAATTTTCAAGTATTATCATACCATTAGTTAATACTACAATAACATTCATTTCAAATTTAATTTCAGCATCTTTATTAATTAAAGTAGGACAACAAAAAACTCTAGGAAATAACATAAAAAGTGGAATTTCAATATCTTTATTAACATCACCATCTCCAATTTGTAAATTTTGAATTTCACTTGATTCAATATTTCCGCTAGCAACAACTTTTTCCCATCTCATAAATTGCAATTCTAAACTTTTAATAGGTAAACTACAATTTCTAATAATAATATATCCATTAAAAGGAGAATCTATATTACAATTTATTGTATTTATGTGAACATCAATATGAAATTTAGGCATTTCATTTTGAGGTATTTCTTTTTTTTCTATAGATTCAGGTGTCATTGAAAAATCATAAGGAACATAATTTTTATTGAAATTTTTATTTAATCCACTTCCTGGAACATTTATATTTATTCTGGTTTTTTTTGAAGTATATTTTTGAACTGTTGATACTTCAGCATATATATCATATGATATGGAAACACTAACACCATGATAAGTTTCATAAAATTTTGAATTTTCATCTGGAATTAAAGGGAATTTAAAAGGATATGTATTATTAGCACCTTTTAATAAATAACCACTTGTTGGAACTTGAATTGATTTTTCTAAAAATATTACATTTTTTGCTTGAGGTGGAGTTATTTTTAAATTTTTAAATGTATAAAAACCAATTATTATCATTTTAAGATTTATTTGAATTGTTTGTTTTTCTCTACTTATTATTAATACATTTCCTGTTATTGAATCTGGAACTAAATATGTTTTATTAAAATCATCAAGACTAATTGTGACTTCCATAAAATAAAATATTATTAATTTATATGTTTAAAAATAATTTAATTTATTTTAATTTTTTTTTGTTTAATATAAATAAATTAAAAATTATAATATAATTAATATAATAGTTTTTTCTATTTTTTTATTTATATTTGGGGATTGGGGATTGGGGTTTGGGGATTGGGGATTGGGGATTGGGGATTGGG
>JAEEGK010029245.1_pt1 | contig 11003 bp, 9 predicted proteins | sample 8958771 | NCBI WGS metagenome assembly JAEEGK01 (sample SAMN16246547, study PRJNA631951) | gut metagenome | biome: gut microbiome; feature: rumen; material: SC-attached | host: Bos | place: Iran: Karaj | collected 2018-10 | reverse complement strand
GGACGCCTACGAGCGGCAGTCGTCGTCGACGGGCTTCAGCTATCCCGACGTCACCAAGCTCATACGCCAGCAGATGCAGCAGGGCGCGCTGCTGATGAACTACAGCGGCCACGGGGCTGCCTACACCATGTCGCACGAGCAGGTGCTCCACCTGTCGGACTTCGAAGCGGCTACGTCGCTGCGCCTGCCCCTGTGGCTGACGGCCTCGTGCGACATCATGCCCTTCGACGGTCAGGAGGAGAACATCGGCGAGACCTGTATGCTCAACAAGCAGGGCGGCGCCGTCGCCTTCTACGGCACCACGCGCACCGTCTATGCCCAGTATAACGGCTATATGAACCGCGCCTATACCCGCTACGTCCTGGGCCGCGACGACGAGGGCCGCCGCTACACCATCGGCGAGGCCGCCCGACTGGCCAAGAACCTGCTGATGACGCCGTCGAGTCAGGGCAACGACATCGGCATGGACCAGACGGCCAACAAGCTGCAGTTCACCCTGCTCGGCGACCCGGCCCTCACGCTGGCCGCACCCACCCTGCAGATGGTGGTCGACAGCATCAACGGCGAGCCTGCCAACGGTGAGCCCGTGCAGCTGAAGGTCGGCCAGACGGTCAGCATCGCGGGTCACATCGTCGGCGCACCGGCCTTCGACGGCGTGGTGACGCTCACCGTGAAGGACGTTGAACAGGAGGTGACCTGCCGCCTGAACGACCCGTCGGCAGCTTCCGACCCGATGACCTTCAAGGACCGCCCCAACACGCTCTATCAGGGCACCGACAGCGTGCGCCAAGGCCGCTTCAAGGTCAGCTTCGCCCTGCCCAAGGACATCAGCTATAGCGAGGGCAACGGCCTCATCACCCTCTACGCCCTCTCTGCCGACAAGCAGCAGGAGGCCAGCGGCTACAGTACCAACTGTTCGCTGTGCAGTGGCGATGCCACTGCCACCGACGGCATAGGCCCCAACATCTACTGCTACCTCAACACCACCTCGTTCACAAACGGCGATGACGTCAACGCCACCCCGCTGTTCCACGCCGAGCTCTACGACAAGGACGGCATCAACGTATCGGGCGGCGGCATCGGTCACGACCTGGAGCTGATTGTCGACGGCGCTATGACCACCACCTACGTGCTGAACGACTACTTTCAGTTCGACTTCGGCGACTACCGTAGCGGCTCGCTCAACTACAGCCTGCCACAGCTCCCCGTAGGCCGGCACAAGCTGCTGTTCCGCGCTTGGGACGTGATGAACAACTCGTCGACGGCCGAGCTGGAGTTCAACGTCGTCAAAGGGCTGGAGCCCTCCATCTTCAGCATCGACTGCACCAAGAACCCTGCCAAGACCGAGACCACCTTCATCGTCACCCACGACCGCACGGGCTCGCAGGTCGACATAGAGATTGACGTCTTCGACACCTCCGGCAGCCAGCTCTGGACTCACAAAGAGACGGGCGTCTCCTCCAGCCAGGCCTCCACCGTCACGTGGGACCTGACCACAACGGGCGGCCACCGGCTCTCCACAGGCGTCTACCTCTACCGCGTGCGCCTCTCCTCGGAGGGCAGCTCGCAAGCCTCGAAAGCGAAGAAACTCATCATATTAGGCAATAAATAGCAGGATAACCGCGTTATTAAGGAGATGAAAACAAGAAAACTCATATTAGCCACCGCCTGTTTGCTGTGCTGCGGCGGTGCCGCTGCCGCCCCCGACGACGACAAGCTCACCACCTTCAACCCCGTGGAGCACGCCGTCATCAGTGAGACCATTGCACCCGATGCACGCGGTGCCGGCATGGGCGACGTCGGCGTGGCAACCGACCCCGACGTCAACTCACAGTACTGGAATCCCGCCAAGTACCCCTTCTGCATCAGCCGCGCCGGCGTGGCACTGAACTACACCCCGTGGCTCCGCCAGCTGGTCAACGACATCGACCTGGCCTACGTCGCCGGCTACTACCGCATCGGCGACTACTCGGCCATCTCGGGCTCGCTGCGCTACTTCTCGCTCGGCGAGGTCTATACCGACTACGAGAACAGCGACATGACCGTGCGGCCCTACGAGATGTCGCTCGACGCCGCCTACTCGCTGATGCTCAGCGAGAGCTTCTCGCTGGCAGCCGCCATCCGCTGGATCTACAGCGACCTGCGCTTCGACTACAGCGAGGACTCCAAGCCCGCCTCGGCCTTTGCCGCCGACCTGGCCATGTACTATAACAACTACTTGATGCTCGGCAGCCGTGAGTGCCAGCTGGGACTGGGTATGAACATCCGCAACATCGGCTCAAAGATCAGCTACTACGGCGACGAGGAGAGCCAGTTCATTCCCGCCAACCTGCGTCTCGGTGCCTCGCTGATGGTGCCCGTCGACGAGTACAACCGCTTCTCGTTCTCAGCCGATGCCAACAAGCTGCTCGTGCCCACCGTGCCCCGTCAGGAGGAGGGCGAGAGCAACTCTGAATACCAGGACCGCGTGCGCCGCGACTACAGCGACGTCGGCTCTATCAAGGGTATGTTCCAGAGCTTCAGCGACGCCCCTGGCGGCTTCAAGGAGGAGATGGACGAGATACAATGGTCGGTGGGTGCCGAGTACGTCTACCACGACCAGTTCTCTATCCGCGCCGGCTACCACCACCAGGCCGAGTCGAAGGGTAACCTGAAATACTTTACCGTCGGTGGCGGCTTCCGCATGAGCGTCTTCTCGCTCGACGTGGGCTACGTCATCTCGACCGCCCGCTCGAACCCCCTCGACCAGACGCTCCGCTTCACCCTCGCCTTCGACATGGACGGACTTAAAGACTTGTTCAAATGATTAGGGTAGGAATGGGCTACGACGTCCACCAGCTGGTTCCCGACCGGGAACTGTGGATGGGCGGCATTAAGATTGAGCACAGGCTGGGCTTGCTCGGCCACAGCGATGCCGACGTGCTGATACATGCTATCTGCGACGCACTGCTCGGTGCAGCCAACATGCGCGACATCGGCTACCACTTCCCCGACACGGCCGCCGAGACCGATGGCATGGACAGCAAGATTATCTTGGAGAAGACCATCGAACTGATAGCTCAGAAAGGCTACCGCTTCGTCAACCTCGACGCCACCATCTGCGCCGAGCGGCCGAAGATGAACCCCCACATCCCGCAGATGCAGCAGTGTCTGGCCGGCATCATCGGCACCGACCCCGACAACGTCAGCATCAAGGCCACCACCACCGAGCGCCTCGGCTTCACCGGTCGCGAGGAGGGCATCTCGGCCTATGCTGTCGTCCTCATTGAGCGTGACTGAATAAGTGACCATGCAAACCATGATACGACTGAGCCGATGGCTCGCTGCAAATGCCTCACTTTTCATCATCGCTATTGCGGTGGTGACTTTTTTTGTCCCAGACCTCTTTGTGTGGGTTCGCGGCACGACGCAGGCCGTCATTCTCGGCATCATCATGCTGACGATGGGACTGACGCTGACAACAGACGACTTTCGTATCCTTGCCCGCAGGCCCTTCGACATTCTGATAGGTGCCTGCGCCCAATTCTTCATCATGCCATGCGTGGCCTATCTGCTGGTGCATGTGTTCAGACTGGAGCCTGCGCTGGCTCTGGGAATCCTGCTGGTGGGCTGTTGCCCCGGCGGCGTATCGAGCAACATCATGTCGTATCTCTGTCATGGCGATGTGGCTTTCAGTGTCGGCATGACCTGCGCCTCTACCCTACTCGCCCCCGTGATGACGCCGCTGCTGATGGAGTTCACAGCTGGCCAAATCATTGAAATCGATGCTATCGGCATGTTCTTGAACATCCTGATTGTGACGATTATTCCCGTTGGAATCGGCTGTTTCTTGAATTACACCTATTCAAAGAACAAGCATTTCCCCACGATTCAGTCGCTCATGCCGGGATTAAGCGTCAACTGCCTGGCCTGCATCGTGGGCGGTGTAATTTCAACGGTTCACGACGACCTCGTGGCCCGTGGCCTCTGGCTCTTCCTCTGGACGTTTGCCGTCGTCTTCTGCCACAACACTTTGGGTTATATCCTCGGCTATACGGCTGGCCGACTCGCCAAATTCAACAAAGCCAAGAAGCGCACCATCTCGATTGAAGTGGGTATGCAGAATGCGGGACTTGCCACCGTTCTGGCCGGCAACTTCTTCGCTGCCCAGCCGCTCGCCGTACTGCCCTGTGCCATCAGCTGTGCCTGGCACTCCATCAGTGGTACCATTCTCGCTGGGCTCTTCCTCCGCTTAGACAGGCGCTTCGCTACTCAAGAAAAAACAGACTGACGCCGATAACGGAAATAAATGCGCCCACAACAGCCTTCCACGTAATCTTCTCGTGGAAGAGCCAATAAGACGGCAGAAGAATGATGATGGGCGTCATCGCCATCAACGTGGAGGCGATGCCTGCAGCCGTATATTGCACAGCCATCAGCGAGAAACCAACTCCTACAAAGGGACCGAAGATGGTAGTCGCCGTTGCAACGGACAGTCCTTTCCTATCGTGCAACGCCTCGCGCAAATGCCCCATTTCATCGCGGAAATACGACAACATCAAGAAGCCGATGATGCCTGCAACGCAACGATAGAAATTAGCACTGAAGGGCACCAGCCATTCGGGTACGCCCGCAGTGGCCAAGGCGGCCATGTCGTAGTGGTCCATACCTATCTTGCTCAACACCAAACCAACGCCCTGACAGACGGCGGCTCCGATGGCAAAGAGCACCCCATTGAGGGGCAACTTCAATGAAACCTTATGATGCTCTCCGCGGCCAAGCACAGAGATGCCGATGCCAAAGAGCGTGACCAACATGGCCACAATGCTCATCGCCCTCATCTGCTGTCCGAGCGTCACCCATGCCATCAGCGCTGCAGACAAAGGAGCCAGCGTCATGAAAAGCTGCCCATAACGCGAACCTATTATTATATAGCACTGGAACAGGCAGAAGTCGCCAATCACGTAGCCCACCAGTCCAGACAACAGCATCCAGCCACAGGCATCGGCAGGCACGCCTGTAGGCAGCGGATTGCCTGTCACCGCCCCGAAGAGTACCAGCGAGAACACCAGTGCCAGCGCCATTCTCAGAACATTCAGCGTGAGATTGCCCAACCGCTTCGAGCCAAACTCGCTCAGCAGCGCCGTTGCCGTCCATGAGAACGCTACGCCAATAGAAATCAGTTCACCTAAATAAGTCATAGTCATTTTCGCGGTGCAAAGGTACAACTTTTCTTAAAGAAAAACCTAATATAAGAAGAAAATCATTATCTTTGCACCAGAATATGAAGAAACTAGGATTACTGCCACGCATTATTATCGCCATCGTGATGGGGATACTGATCGGGAACGTGCTGCCAGAAGGATGGGTGCGCGTGTTTGTGACGTTCAACTATGTGTTCAGCCAATTCCTGGGTTTCCTCATCCCGCTCATCATCATCGGACTAGTTACCCCAGCCATTGCCGACATCGGAAAAGCAGCCGGCCGGCTGTTGCTGCTGACAGTAGGACTGGCTTATGCCGATACCATCGTGGCCGGACTGTTGGGCTTTGCCACAGGTTCGATGTTCTTTCCGATGCTGATTGACACGGAGGCCACGACAGCAATAGAGAAAGCGGAAACGCTGCAGCCCTACTTCCTACTGAATATTCCCGCTATTCTCGACGTGATGGCGGCATTGGTAAGCTCTTTCGTGGTGGGCATCGGCATCGCCTATACTGACTCACCGACGCTGAAGAAAGGCTTCGCGGAGTTCCGTGTCATCATCGAGAAGACCATTCAGGTGGCCATCATCCCGCTCCTTCCGCTCTATATATTCGGCATCTTCCTCGGCATGACCTTTACGGGTGAAGTTTATCACATCATCATGGTGTTCGCCAAGATTATCTGCATCATCTTTGTGCTGCATATCGTTATCCTCACGTATGAGTTCCTGATTGCCGGTGGACTATCAAGGAAGAACCCGCTGCGCCTTCTGGCGAATATGCTGCCGGCCTATTTCACCGCCTTAGGTACATCGTCGAGTGCCGCAACCATTCCCGTCACCCTGCGACAGACAAAAAAAAACGGAGTTAGCGATGAAATCGCAAGTTTCTGCGTGCCGCTCTGTGCGACTATTCACATTGCGGGCTCGATGATGAAGATTACCTGCTGCGCCCTCACCGTCTGCCTCATTGACGGTCTGCCCCACGACTTGCCGATATTCCTCCATTTCATCATGCTACTGGGCATCTGTATGGTGGCGGCTCCTGGCGTGCCTGGCGGAGCGGCAATGGCGGCATTAGGTCCCTTGGCTGGGGTGTTGGGCTTTACACCAGAAGCGCAGGCACTCATCATCGCCCTCTACATCGCTATGGACTCCTTCGGCACTGCCTGCAACGTGACCGGCGACGGCGCCCTTGCCGTTATCATCGACAAATTGCACAAAAACAATCATGTCAAACCATAAAACATTGAATCGTATGAAAGACAATCGGATTATTGCATCGGCCCTTATTGCGCTGGGCATCTTTTGTATGGGTTGGTTCATCAAGGCTGGCATCGACAACTTTGCCAACAAGGACCGCAAGGTAACGGTAAAGGGCCTGGCAGAGCGCGAGGTGCCTGCCGACAAGGTGACGTGGAGCATCGGCACGAAGGTTACGGGCAACGACCTGCCTTTGCTCTATGAAAGTATCAACTTCCAGACGGACAAGATCAAGAGATTCCTGCGACAGAACGGGCTCGAAGAGAAGGAAATCACGGTAAATCCTCCTTCAATCAGCGACTTGGAGGCTCGCGAATGGGGTGATAACCAGAAGAACTTCCGCTATATCGTCACCACGACAATTACCGTAGCAACAAACAAGGTGACAGAGGTAAACAAAGCCATCTTCAAGCAGGCCGAACTGCTGAAACAAGGCGTGGCCATAGAGAACAGCAACGCTGAGTATGAGTATGCCTCTTTCCAGCAGATGAAGCCTGAGATGATGGCCGAGGCTATCAAGAACGCCCAGAAGACGGCCGAGCAATTCGCAGAGGCCAGCAAGTCGGAACTTGGCCAGATTCAGACAGCCGGTCAGGGACAGTTCGAGATTGAAGACCGCGACCAGAACACCCCCTACATCAAGAAGCTGCGCGTCGTGACGACTATCACCTACTCGCTGAAAGACTGACCTTCGGTATACTTAAAGATAGGTATTGTCGTCAATGCCCTTGAACATCGTGAGGAAACGCTCGGCACGCTGCTGACAGCGATTGGTCTCCTGACGGAACTTCTCGGGGATGGTCTTGCCTGAAAACTCCTCTTTGTTCTGACCGTCGTGCTTCTTTGCCGTAAAGCGCAGCAGGTGCTCGCCGTCGAAATAGAGGCGCAGCTCGTAGGGGACCATGTCGTCGCCGACATCGGGCGTGAGGGCATAGATAAACAGAACGCGGCCTTTAGCGTCGTAGAGATACTCCTCGTAGAACTCGCGGGCGGCGAAGTTATACTTGGCGGTGGCGAAGCGGAGAAAGTGTGGCGGATAGGGATTATATTCCTCTTCATCATCCTGTTCCTCCTCGCCATAAAACATACGGATGTTCTCTTTGTGAGGCCCCGTGCCAGGCAGGTTCTGCAATACCTGCAGGTCATAATACTCGGGCGGAATCTCTGGCGTGTCATCACCACCCGGCGTCATCTGAGCAATCATCTCATGTACCGCCTGATACTCCTTGCGGATGCTCTCAACCGTCTGCTGAGCGAAGGCTGAAAGTGCCCACGCCACACACAGCAATAATGTAAACGCAACTTTCTTCTTCATCTTGTTTGGTTAAATATGGCACAAAGATACAACGAATTATTGGAAAACACAACTTTTTCTGTAACAGATGAAATAATTCGTGTCGTTCTCTTTCCTCACCCCGTGATTCCCTTGCTAATCTCGCAGAAAAGTTGTATCTTTGCACGCGCTTTGTAGATAACGATTAGTAACACTGATGATGCCCCACCGTTTCACAACCCCGCTGCTGCTACTCCTGCTGCTCACCGCCTGCACCGACAGCCGGGAGCAGCAGCTCCAGTTAGAGGAACTGGAGCGGCAGAACCGTGCCGACAGCGTGATGCAGGACCTCGCGCTGGCCCAGTCGCTCGCCGACCACTTCGACCGCCACGGCACCCGTAACGAGCAGCTTCGCGCCCACTACATCCTTGGCCGCACCCATGCCGACCGCGGTGATTTGCCCCAAGCAGTCGCCGCCTACAACGATGCTGCCGACCGCGCCGACACGACAGCCCAGGACTGCGACTACCGCACACTGAGCCGCGTCCATACACAACTTGCCCAGCTTTACTACAGCCAGCTGCTGCCCGACAACATGATACGCGAGGAACGGCGGGCCATGAGGTATGCCGAGATGGCGAAGGATACGATGCAGTACCTTTATTGCTACGGTATGTTGGCCGAAGGGTATGAGATGAAGGACATGAAAGATTCTGCACTCATAATTCTGACAGAAACTTATACTTTATACAATAAGGTAGGAGCCACACAATTTGCTTCAGCACTCTGTTGTTCAATGGCTGATATTTGCAGACGGCAAAATGATTATGCTCAGGCCGAGAAATATATGCGAGAATTCGAAACTCAATCTGGTTTCTTCGATGAATTGGGAAACATTGCGCGAGGCAAGGAAATGTACTATTCGTGCAAAGGGCATCTTTGCCTTGATACTTCAGATAAGGTCAATGCCGAATATTATTTCCGCAAACTTCTTAGCGTCGCCAATAATTATGATTTGGAAATAGCCGCTCTTGATGGTCTTCAGCAGTTTTATGCAAAATATCACAACAGAGACTCACTTGTAAAATACGACCGTCTTAGCGATAGCATCTGCAGGATAGCGCACAATGTAATTGAAATGCAGAAGATTATTCAGGTTCAGGCTATGTACGACTATACGCGTAGCGAGCAGATTGCCCATCAAAAGGAGCAGGAGGCAGATAGATATAAGATTTTCAGTGCGCTCTCTGCCATTCTGATTCTTCTTTTTGTCATAGCTTATATCCATAATCGCGACGAGAAGCAACGGTTGAGAGACAGAATCCGACTCTTGAGTGGTTATGCCGTCAATAAGAACCTATATGACAGTCCAATTGCCCAGCATTTCCGTGAGCTACTGAAAGCAAATCCCTATCAGAACCCGAGCATGAACGATTGGAAGGAACTGGCTGCCCTCATCGAAAGCGAAATACCCAACTTCCGCGAGAAGCTGCAGACAGACTCTCACCAGTTGTCTGACAACGAGTATGACATTTGTATGCTCATCAAGATCCAGACTTCGTGTTCCGAAATTGCCCGACTGAAGCAGTGTTCCCGCTCTAATGTTACGCATATTAGGGAAAGAATCTTCAAGCAACTCTTTTCTAAGAACGGGAAAGCCGACGAACTAGACGAATACATCATGTCACTGTCATAAAACCAAGAATCCCCCATTTCATCGGCTAAAATTTCTGTTTAGCAGGAATTCTTATACCCTGACTATTCTGTTTATGAACTTTTTTGTCAACACATTTCAATGCCTTTTATTTGCATGTTATAGGCTTTTTGCGTATATTTGCAGCGAATATTGTAAACCAAAAACATAGAAAGATGAATATGAAACTAAAGAACATCATTGCAGCGGCTGTTGCATTCGCCGCTATGTCGTTGGGCATTTCATGCATGAGCAACACGGACTCTCCCGTTACCGCAGTGGAGGAAACACCTGAAGCGAGCGACGCTACAGATACTGGCTGTCAGTACAATAGCCGTTCTGCTGAGCCTGGGAGTCAGACCCCAGCCATCGTTCTGACGAAGGAGGGCGACAACATCTCGTGCGAACTCATCAACTATAGTGCGAACTGTGGTGTATCTTACTTTGATATTAACACGGAATACATAAAAGGGAAAGGACACCCCGACTCTTTGTTCGTAGATGTGAATCCCGTCATACCGAGGGAGATGGATTGCACGTGTCCTTACTCCGTCTACTTCACCATTCGCAACGTGAAGGCAGAGAGTTTCTACTTGTATTGTGATTGGTATGCTGGTATGGTGTCGTTCAAGGAATCCAGCCAAGTGACGATAGAACGCCAACTCAAGGAGGTGACGATAGACGGCTCAAAATACCGGCTGTTGTTGCCTGGAGAGGTGGCTGGACTGAAGAGTATGGTTGAGTGCAAAGGTGAACTGCGTGTCCCGTCAACAATCAACTACGATGGGAAGAACTACAAAGTTATGATGCTGGACTATAGTGCACTCTGGCATCTTCCTGAAGTGACTAAAGTCATTCTGCCAAAGTCCATTCGTAGCATAGTAGGGACGTTTTCAACAAATATCCTGCTTCTCGACCCCAGCTTAGAGACTGTTGAGGTGGAGGAAGGCAGTAGTCTGTTCAGTTCTATCGATGGCATATTGTACTCCAGCAATGGTAAGATGCTCTACTGCTATCCCGCTGGCAACAAGCGAACCTCTTACACAGTACCTGATGGTGTGGAGAAGATTGGGAAAGATGCTTTCGCCTCAAACCAGAACCTGAAAACTGTCCGGTTCCCGGAGTCAGTCGTTACAATGGGCAGAGGAGTGTTTTCAGAATGTACGAGTCTGGAGTCCATCTACCTCCCGTTCAAATTGGATAAGATAGAATTTGATGGGATAGACTATTTTGTTTTCGATAACATAAAGTCTTCGCCTACCATCTATGTCCTAGAGTCTGAGATGGAGAACATCAAGGTTTTATACAAAGGGCCGGTGCTTCCGTTATAAAACTCCCTCCAAAAAGTTATATAACAAAAGTCCCTCTTCTATGTTGCTTTCCAAATATTTGGAAGTTTTTTATTTTTCATTAACGTTGTAAATCAATTACTTACGCTTTTGTAACATTTATCCATAGGTAAGAGCCACTTGTGATTGTGGCATGGCCCCAACCTTGAGAGTAAGCTGGGGAGGTACAAGACCTCCCTGCTCAATTTCCGTAAAAAGCCCTATTTGACAAACTTCTATTAGTCACACTGACCAGCAGTTGAC
>JAEEGK010029243.1_pt1 | contig 11004 bp, 9 predicted proteins | sample 8958771 | NCBI WGS metagenome assembly JAEEGK01 (sample SAMN16246547, study PRJNA631951) | gut metagenome | biome: gut microbiome; feature: rumen; material: SC-attached | host: Bos | place: Iran: Karaj | collected 2018-10 | reverse complement strand
CTGGCTTCATCCGTTGCTACGGCCTCCCGCTCAAGACGCGTGCCCTCTTGCTCGGCAAGAAGACGAACGTCGACTTCGGTGGCGTTCCGAGCCTCAAGAAGTAATTTGTACTTCTAAAAGCATTGAAAAATCCCGACTCCAGAGTCGGGATTTTTTTGTGAAAAAAGAGTATAACGTGAAAAAAAATGCCCTAAAATTTGAAAAAAATGCTACCAAATTCGGGAAAAAAGACAATTTGGTAACATAAATTTCAAACAAATTAACTAAATTAAGCGGATTTTTGCTTCATGGATTCGTAAATGTGTTACCAAATGCGATAAAATGGGTGATTTGGTAGCATAAAAATGATGCGATTGAGAAAATTTTTACGAATAAATTAAAAAATATGTTACCAAATGCGGTCTAAACGTCGATTTGGTAGCACGAATGCCCAAAAATCCCCCCGATTCTTGCAAAACGGCTCACTTATAGGTCCGCAAGCGGTCCTGCAACATTCGCCTTGGGGCATACTCGCCCTACGCATTTGTCGTCTAACTAAAATCTATATGCGTACCCGACTCGCCACAGCACCGTCGGTTCGTCGTGTTTCTTGAAGTAGTGGAGCGGGATGGCGAGTTGCGTGAAAAATCCGTAGATGTTCGGCCGGACATCTATGGAAATGTCGAGTGTTTCCTTGTAATTATATGACCGGACGTAACGTCTTTTTCCGGCTCTATTGAGCGCTCTGTGAATTTCGTTTGGAGCCTTGGCAAAAGCGTATCCGCCGCTGATTCCCAAATCGAGCGAAAATGGCAGTTCATGAAAGAACTCCCATGCGAGGTTTCCGCGGTAGCCAACCCAAAATTCGTTGGAGCCCAGATGCCATCCGCCACCTTCGACTCTGAAGAGTATGTTGTCTTTGCTGACCCCCGCATTTATCATGATGGGCGTGGGTTTGCCTGCCGAAACACCTACCTCGAACTGCCAGGGGGAATCGGTTCCCTTGGCGAAGGCGTTTCCTATGCAAAAAAACATGAATATTACTAAAAAAAGGGGCCTAAGTAACATGTTTGTAATAATAGTAATTTACATTAAGATTTTTTTTTAAATTTTTATTATCTTTATGAACATACAAGTTCAATGAGGTCTATGGGATATAAGGACCATAAACAAGGAAGGATTATGAAAAAATCATTATTCGCAATCGGATGCGCGGCTCTCATTTCTGCATCGGCTGCATTTGCCGAAGGTGGCATGTTCGAAGGCTATCTTCCGGAAAACTGGACTGCTGATGTGGTCGCTGCATTCAAGTTCACCCGTATGGATTTCCACAACTGGAAACAGGAAAGCGGTACGTCTTCTTCGACGTGGCTTTTCACGTACGATGCTGATATCAAGGGTCACTGGAGCGTTGTAGACTGGCGTAACAAGGTGAATCTTGCCCTTGGCTACACTTGGACGGACGGCTTTAGCAAGCGCAAGTCCTCGGATAAGATTTTCATTGAAACAATGCTTGATTTCCACGCTTTTGAATTGTTCAAGCCGTATATCGGCGCCCGCTTTGAAACCCAGTTTGCAAAGGGCTACGCTTATAGCGAAGATGCCGACGGAAACGAAATCAAGGATGACATCTCCTGCTTTATGGATCCGGCCTATGTCACGCAGATGGCTGGTATCGGTTATTTCCCGAACGACAATTTCTCCACGCGTCTCGGTTTTGCAAACCGCATGACGATTTCGCATGGTTACGGCTTTGCTGACGATCCGGATACGGACAAGTTTGAAAAGTTCAAGGACGAACCGGGTCTCGAAAGCATTACCGAATTCAAGTATGCGTTCTCTGACTTGGTGAGCTTCAAGAGCCGTCTGTGGGCGTTTATCAACTTCAAGGGCGTCGATGAAATTGACGGCAAGTGGGAAAACCTCCTTGCGATTACGTTCTCCCCGCTGTTTGAACTCCAGGTCGGCTACGACATCGCCTATGACAAGGACTTGGATGAAGATTCCCAGCACAAGACGACGGTCCTCGTCGGTATGACTTGGCGCTGGTTCTAATCTAGTAGAACCAAATCCAAATTATTTAAGGGAACCGCTTCGGCGGTTCTTTTTCTATCTTTGCACGTGTAAAATTAAAGAGGTTCCTATGGCTATTACTGTTGTGGATTACAATGCGGGCAACTTGACTTCGGTGATGAATGCGCTCAAGTACATTGGTGCTGATGCCAAGGTGAGTCGCGATCCTGATGAAATCGCAAAGGCTACGCGTTTGATTTTCCCGGGAGTGGGCGCAGCGGCTTCTGCCATGGAAACCTTGACAAAGACCGGCATCGGCGAGGCCATCAAGGCTGTGGTGAGGTCTGGGAACCCGGTGCTCGGCATCTGCATCGGTTGCCAGATTATTCTTGAAGAAAGCGAAGAAGATGGTGGCGTCAAAACGCTAGGCCTTATTCCGGGGCGCGCCGTGCGTTTCAAGGATGAACCGGGCCTCAAGATTCCTCACATGGGCTGGAACCAGGTAAACTTTGTTCGTGAACACCCGATTATGAAGGGCATTCGCAGCGGCTGCGACTTTTACTACGTGCATTCCTACTACCCGCAAGTGCCTGCCGAATATTCGTTTGCCGAAACGACCTACGGCACGCAGACCTTTACCGGACTCATCGGTAAGGACAACTTAATTGCAAGCCAGTTCCATCAGGAAAAGAGTGGCGAAGTCGGGCTCGCCATGCTCAAGAACTTCTGCGACTGGAATGTTTAATGAGCTGGTAGTGCCTAGCGAAATTCGGAATTGTATTTCTATATAATTCCGGACTCCGCATTCCTAATAATCTACGTATTCGAACTCCGACAACACTGGATTCTGTCGGTCTGCCTGTCGGTAGGCAGGTCGCGTGCGCTCCCTCGAGAACGACGGGAGTCAGGATGCGTTCCCCTCTTAATTTCTCGCCGCAAATTCCTAAAAAACGTCTGGCACCTTCTTTAAATTCTGTGTTCTATATACGTGTATTAAATGTATCATGAAAACATGTTTTTTAGAAAAGTGCGTGTAAATTTGAAATTTTTTATAAAAAATGAATAAAAAGTATCATGAACTATTGCTTTTCAAAAAAATTGAAGTATATTTGTCTATGCAAGATCCGGTGAGGATGGCAAATAATAAAAGTTCCCGTTGTGTGGGAGGAGGAATAGTAGAATGTTTCACAAGAGCCTTGGTTTGGCAACGGGAACCATGTTGTTCGGGCTTGTCGCTTGTTCGGATGTGTTTCACATCTCGGAGATTACGGATGAGGGTAGTGTTGTGTTGGGGGAGGAGAATTCCTCATCCGTAATTTCTCCGGGCATTTTTTCCAGTTCGTCCAGTGCAGTCGATGCGTGTGCGTTTGAATTGGTCGATAATCTTTGGTATGGCCCTTCGGGCGAAATTCAGGTCCAGACAGGTTTGGGTAACGATACGGAGACTTTTGGCTATTGGTTTGGACTCATTGATGATGATTACCGTTGGACGAATTCGGTGATTCATTGGCCTGTGCCGCTAGGGAACGAATATGCGGATGGTGCCGTGGATCCTGTTGTTGAGCGTTGCGGCGGCATTTGCGCTGTTCTGGATTTTGAAAAAAGCGATTTCGTCGGTGTCGGCTTCAGCATTGTTGGTGAAAAAAGTTCGACGAATTCCGAATTCGCGTTTGGCGATGCAACGAGCTGGGGCGGCGTGTGCGTGACGTACGCTTCGGAATCGGATGTCGATGTTGTCATGGGCGAAAATCGTAGCTTGTATGATTTTTACCATGTGTCCGATTTTGCCAAGGTTACGTTCCCGCGCAGCCTCGATGTCACGACAAAGTGTGCACGATGGAGCGAATTTGTTGACCAGAAGGGCTATCGCGGAAATCCGAAACGTATTTCGACGCTTTTAATCGGTTCCCGTGGCGAGCGTGGCGTGCGCAGCGGGATTAACGTTAAGGGTGTCGGCCGATATCGGCAGCTTTCCAATCCGGAATGCTCGGAGCCGGATAATTATCTCATGGACATCGAGTCCTATAAGGTGGCCATTCTTGCAAGTTCCAGTTCCAAGGCTCTTTCGGGCTCCAGCCGTATTGAATCGAGCGGCGCTTCCGCAATGCACGGCAACTTCATGATCAATGACGTTTGTTCGTTCCGCTCTGTCGATAACTTGTGGTATGGCCCCGAAGGCTCGGTGCAAGTCGAAACGGGTTTGGGCAATGATACGGAAACGTATGGTTATTGGTTCAGTATCGAAGATACGGACGATTCGGAACAATCACGCGTCGTTTGGCCTGTACGAAAGGGCAATGTGTATTCCGATGATGCTCTGGATGCAATTCACGAATTTTGTGCCGGAATCTGTGCGGAGCTGGATTTCGAAAGCGGCGGTTTTGCGGGTGTCGGGTTCAACATTGTCGGGGAGGCGTTCCCATATACGAGTTCTTTAGCGACGGGCGACGCCTCGGCGTGGGGCGGCTTGTGCGTGACTTACGCCTCGGAATCGGAAATGGATGTCGTGATGAGCAATGCGCAGGTCATTTATCCGAATCGAGTTCCCTATATGCCGAAGGCCACTTTGCCGCGCAGCGTCGATCTTACGACAAAGTGTGTCGAATGGGATCGGTTTGTTTCGACGACGGGATATGCCGGCGATCCGACCAGTTTCGCGTCGCTCCTGTTCGTCACTTACGGCGAAGCCGGTGCGCAGAGCCGGTTCAATATAGTGGGTTTAGGTCGTTATCAGCAACTTTCCGATCCGGAATGTTCGGTCCAGGAGAATTTTGTGTCCGAAAACTAGTTAGGAGGAATGAATGGGCGTTGTTCTCCGCCTGTTCGACAAGGTACGGTCGAAACAAATTTCTTCCGTGCCTTGTTTCTTGTAATGGAAGTATCATGAAAAGGGAGATTTTTTAAGGAAATATTAAAAATTAACTATTTTTACAAAAAAAACTATAGAAGTATCATAAAGAATTTTTACATAAAAGAAACAATTATATATTTAGAATTATGAAGCCGGTTACGGAATATCAGGATTATCGCGTTTATATGCAGGACTACTATAACGAACGGAAGAGAGTTTCGTCGTTTTCGTGGCGTGAATTTACGCGGGCTTCAGGCTTTACGTCTCCGACATATCTTAAGTTGGTTTGCGAGGGCAAGACACGCCTTTCGCCCCTAGGTGCCGATAAGGTTGGCTCGGCGATGCATTTGGCGGGCTTTGAACTGGAATACTTCAAGGCGATGGTGACTTATTGCCATGCCAAGAATGACCAGGAACGCAAAAATGCATATGAGTCCATGCTGGAACTGGCGCATAACAACAAGATAAAGGTCCTTGACGGGGAGGCTTTCAAGTATTTCGAATCCTGGGTTCATCCCGTTGTGAGAGAACTTGCTCCCGTGATGCCGGGGGCGACTCCAGGTGAAATCGCAAAACGTTGTTGCAATGAAGTCTCGGCAGGTGACGTGCGCGAATCTCTTGATTTTATGGTCCGGTCAGGACTGTTGAAGAGAAAGGGCCGCATGTACGAACAGACGGACAAACACCTGAAGGGCGCTTCTGACATTATGCCGGTGGTGCTGCGTTCCATGCACCGAGAAATGGCTTCTTTCGCTGAAGATGCCATAGACCGTTATGCTCCGTCGGAGAGAAACTTTACGGGCCTTACCATGGGTATCTCTGCCGAAGATTATGGACGAATTGTGCAGGAACTGAACGATTGCCGAAAGAAGATTACGCAGATTGCCTTGAATAGCCGCGGCACCGAACGGGTTTACCGGTTGAATTTTCAATTGTTTCCATTGACGTGGAGAGAGGATGAGGTTAATGATAAAGAAAATTCTTAGTGTTACGTCGTGTACTTTGTTGCTCTGTATTATCGCATGTTCGGAAAATACAGCAGGAGTCACCGAAGAGGAAAATCCGGGAATTGCATTTGCAGTAAAGGAACCTGCTAGTTATGACTTGTGGTCTTTCGATAGTGGCGTGACGAATAGCAAGAACACGGGCTACTGGTTCGGCTTGGACGATTCTGATGAAGAGTCCGCGGCGACCATAACATTCCCTGTATCGATTGGCGACAGTACGATGAAAGACGTTATCGATGCTTGTGGTGGTCTTTGCGGAACTGTTGAATTTATGGAATCCTCGAAGCCTCAGCTGAGTGCCGGCATCGGATTCTCTCTTGGCAAGGACAATTCAACGGTGGATGCTTCCTCTTGGAAGGGCTTGTGCGTGACTTATGAGTCCGATCTCGACATGCATTTGACCTTCAGCTCCGGTAAGGATGCTGCTTCTGTCGATGGTGATATGCCGTTTGTGGAATTCCCCAAAGAAATAAAGGTTGCTACACGTTGTGCCAAATGGGAAGACTTTAAACAAGCTCGTTTGAATAATGTTTCTGGCGAAGAAGCCGCGAAAAAACTTGGCGCGTTGCTTTTTGAATTCTTGGGCAAGTCGAAACAGAAAGGTTCGTTCAACATCAAGGGTCTCGGCTCGTATAAAAATGTTCAGTCGCAACAGAATGGGGAATCGAAAAAGCCTAAATCCAGTTCGTCTGTTTCGAGTTCGTCCGTTTCGAGCTCATCAATTTCGAGTTCATCGGTTTCCAGTTCGTCTATTGTCATAAATAAATGCGCTGATTTATGGGATGGAACGTCCGGCGACATTCGGATTGAGACTAAAATGAATAACAATACGGAAACGGCAGGCTATTGGTTGACTTTGGAAGACTCGGAAAATACAAAGTTGATTTGGCCGGTTGCCCTGGGAAATGATTATTCGACAGACGCCATGGACCCTGTGATTGAACACTGTGGCGGCGTTTGTGGCGTTGCGGAATTTGATTCCAGCGGCTATGCGGGTGTTGGTTTTAATATTGTGGGGCAAACATCTGATGTGGATCCTTCTCCGATGGCGGGTGATATTACGGAATGGGGTGGATTGTGCGTGACGTATTCCTCGCAATTGGATATGGATATCGTGATGAACGACAATATGTCTTTAGATATACTCGATCTGCCCAAGGTTGTTCTGCCCAAGAGCAGTGATGATACGACAAAGTGTGTGTCATGGGACGAATTTGTCGCTTCGAGCGGAACTCCTGGCGATCCGTCTAAAGTTTTATCGATTATTTTTGTTTTCAATGGAAAAGGCGGATCGTATAGCCAGTTCAATATCCGGAAACTCGGCCGTCTGCGTTCTGACGAATGTCCGATGGGACAAAATTCTAGTCCGAAAGTGGTTTCTAGCTCCAGCGCGAAGGTTAGCAGTAGCTCTGGAGGCGTGACTGGAAGCTTTTTCATGAATGGAAATTCTTCGTTTGATGACGTTTGTTCGTTCGAAACTACCGATGATATGTGGTATGGACCTGATGGTGCTGAAATGGTAGAAACTCGTCTTGCCAATGACACGGAAACGGCTGGCTATTGGTTTTCTATCGATGGACAAGATTCGGCAGGTAATCCCGGTGCTGTATTTGAATGGCCTGTACCGAGAGGAAACGAGTTTTCCGAATTATCCTTTTATCCGATTATAGAATATTGCGCAGGCCTTTGTGGGCAAATGTATTTTAAAGCCAATGCTTTTGCGGGTGTCGGCTTTAATGTTGTTGGTGAAACATCTATTGAGAATAAAGCTCCTGTGGCAGGTGATGTTTCGCGCTGGGCCGGCTTGTGCGTGACGTACGCTGCCGATGTGGACATGGATGTCGTGATGATTGACTCCGCAGAAAATTTAAGTACAGACCAGATCCCGTCTCAGCCGAAAGTAACGCTTTCGAAGAGTATTGATGTCACGACGAAGTGCATGGAGTGGCACGAATTTGTTTCTACAACGGGAAAATCCGAAGTGTCGTCACATTTGACGTCCCTGTTGTTTGTGTTCCATGGCGAAAACGCAAAATATTATCGGTTTAACATAATGGGTGTGGGCCAGTTCCGTCGCCTCTCCAATCCGGAATGTACTGCCAAGGAGCATTTCGTATCAGGCGAATAGTTTATTTTTAAAAATTTTATCCGACATGATGTGATTCCTTTTGGGAAAAAATAATTTATATTATTTAGTAATTCATGGGGGTGGATAAAATGACTCGAAAATTTCTTGAAGTCGCGGCTTCGGCCTTATTGCTGTGCGTTGCCGCCTGTTCCGACGATAATCCATCGGATGCGCTTCCCGTATCGCCGGAGTCCGGTGAGAGACTCGAAAGCTCTTCGTCTCTTGAGGAGACGGTGTTGGGCGGTAGCAGTGACGGTGCGGAAAATATCTCTAGCAGCAGCGCTGTAGGCAAGTCGTCGAGCAGTGTCGGGGTGGCTGGAGTTTCATCGAGCAGCAAAGCAGAAAAACCTAAGAAGAATACAGCTGCCTGCTTGTGGCGGGGCGTTGATAAAAAGACATATGTGAATACGGAATTTGTTGATGTGGATATTGGTAATTACGCCGGACTTTGGTATAATTTTGGCGATGATTCTGATGGCGGAATGTCAAAAGTTGTTTTCCCCGAAGTTTGCGTGTATGAAACTCCCGAGTATGAATGCATGGAAAACTTGCTTGAATATTATGGGGGATATAGTGGTACGATTGTCTTGAAAAAAGGCATCTTGAATGAAGCGCTTGCGGGAGTTGGATTTGATGTCGCCGGGGTTGAAAATCCTGAAGAAAATTATACGAAACATATCCAACGGTATGGCGATATCAGTGGCTGGGGCGGTGTTTGCGTGACGTATGCTGCCGACAGGGAGATGTTCTTGCAGCTTGGTGCGGATTCCGTTACTTTCTATGAAACCAAGCTCGACAAGTCTGCTGAATTTGTAGAAAAGTGTGTTCCTTGGAGCGAATTTGTCGGTGCGACATCAACAGCGACATCGACGGCGGCCGAGGCGGCTAAGCATGCCCATTCCGTTAGAATAGTGATGAAAAGTTCCGAGGATACGAGAGGACATTTCAATATCGCTGCAATTGGTAAATTTGATGCGACGGGGGCGTGCGAAGTAGATGGTTTCGCGGATGTCGTTACTAAATCATCCAATGGAGCTGAGGCCGGGACGATTATATTGCGAAGCTCAAGCAGCTCTGGCGAGGGTGAGAGCGGTTCGTCTTTCATGCCTTCTAGCAGTGGCGATTGCATATCTCCAGAGTCTGTTAGCAATCTGTGGTATGGCCCGAAGGCTATCGATATTTATGATTATCATGTAGAGACAGGACTTGACAATGGAACTGGAACATCTGGATATTGGTTCAGTTTCGATGGTGAAAATGGCAAAGCGAATGTAGAATGGCCTTTGCAACAATGGCAATATGATTATGAGGACGGCCTTTACCGGGTTGTAGAAGAATGCAAGGGTATTTGCGGGACGTTCAAGTTTATAGATGAGAGTGTGACGGGCATCGGTTTTAATGTTGCCGGGGTTGTTTTTCATGGCAATGATGAAGTCCCGGACATTGCCGATATTTCTGCTTGGGGCGGTTTGTGCGTGACCTATGCCGCGGAAAAAAATATGGATGTGGTATTGTCCAACGATACGACATATACTTATGTCGAGAAAATGGCGTTATTGCCCAAGGTCTCGTTGCCCAAGAGTACCGAAGTCAAGACAGTTTGCTCGAAGTGGAGCGATTTCGTCACCTACGCAGAAACCCCTAGCGACCCGGCTCATGTCGCATCGATTTTGTTTGCAGCCTACGGAGATGCGGGCTCTGCGAGCAAGTTCAATGTTATCGGTGTCGGTAAGTATGCTGATGCCCAAAACGTTTGCAAACAAGGTGCAGAACCGTTTGTCGCCGGCACGAAATAGATGATATTTTGTCATCGCATCTTGTCATTCCGGCCTTGAGCCGGAAACCTGAGCAAGATGAAAAATGCTCACGAAAAATTCGCGAGCTTTTCCTTTCAACTCGTCATTCCGGCCTTGAGCCGGAATCTTGGATGTAAAAGATGGCGGATCGAGTCCGCTATGACGTTGTCTTGTCCGACCATTCGCATATCGTCATCCTGAGCGAAGCGAAGGATCCATTATTTCTCGAATTGCATTTACGGCAATTCGCCGCCAATCAATTCCATCTGCTTCTTGTAGATGTCCTTGCAGGCGTTTTCGCCGAGGTCGAGGAGCGTGTTGAGCATGGCGCGGTCGAAACTCGCATGCTCGCCGGTGCCTTGCACTTCGATGAAATTCTTCGCGTCTTGCATGACGACGTTCATATCGACGTCGGCGGCGGAATCTTCCACGTAGCAGAGGTCGCAAAGCGGGTTGCCCGAGACGACACCCACGGAAATTGCGGTGATGCCATGCTTTAGAATCTGCTGCGTGATGCCGAGGCGTTCCTTGATTTTTTTCACGGCAATGGCGAGGGCGACAAAGCCGCCGATGATGCTTGCCGTTCGCGTGCCGCCATCGGCTTCGATGACGTCGCAATCGACGACGATGGCGTTCTCGCCGAGTGCGGCGAGATCGGCTGCGCCGCGCAGCGAACGCCCGACCAAACGCTGGATTTCTTGCGTGCGACCGCTCGCGCCTTTGCGCTCGCGTTCTACGCGCTTGCCCGTGCTCTGCGGGAGCAAACTGTATTCGGCCGTGATCCAGCCCGTGCCGCGACCAGCAAGCCAGTCCGGAACTTTCGGGAGGAGCGTTGCGTTGCAGATGACGCGGGTGCGTCCCATTTCGATGAGAACGGAACCGTCGGCGCTAGAGATAAAGCCGGTGGTCATCTTGAGATTGCGGTATTCTTCAGGTTTTCTGTCAGTACGTGTGTAGGTCATAGTGGATATGGGGTCGCTCGCATAGCGAGCTTTGGGGGCGCTTCGCTTTGAGCTATGGGCTCGGTCACGAAGTTCCCTTTGAGGTTAAAGTTTGGCGGCTATGCCGCGAGTTGAATAAAAAGTAGTAAAGGATTTTGGGGGTAGGTTGCTTTGCTTTTGTATGAATTGTCATCCTGACGACTGTAAGGAGGAAGGATCCAGTTCAATTTTAAGAGAATTGTTTCTGGATTCTTCACCCTAAAGGGTTCAGAATGACGATTTGCAAAGG
>JAEEGK010029241.1_pt1 | contig 11005 bp, 5 predicted proteins | sample 8958771 | NCBI WGS metagenome assembly JAEEGK01 (sample SAMN16246547, study PRJNA631951) | gut metagenome | biome: gut microbiome; feature: rumen; material: SC-attached | host: Bos | place: Iran: Karaj | collected 2018-10 | reverse complement strand
TGCTGCTTTTGCTCAGAATTCTGCAGCAGCCGCAAATAAAAATACAGCACTTCGCTGCCTTAAGCTTGCAGAAAGCTGCCTGGTTGCAGGCGACTGGCAGAATGCCTTGAGTCAGGCAGAGCTTGGACTTTCCTATGATAATTCAATTTCTGATTTATATTATATAAAAGCTGCTGCTTCTCTGAATCTTGGTGGTACAAAGGCAGATGCCCTTCGCCTGATTTCTTCTGCCTTTGAAAGAGCAAGCTGGGCCGGTTACACAAAAAATGGTGCCCGCATTTTTATTGCAGACCTTCTTTCTGATACAGGTCTTTATGAAGAATCTCTTTCTGCTTTGGACAGCGAACCTTTTATTTATTCTGCAGATGCTGAGTTTATCCGTATTAAAAATTATTACCGTATGGGAAGTCAGGAGTCTTTAAGTAATGCACGCCAGAGACTCAACAGTGACCGTCGTGTATATCCTTCTGATCAGCGTTTTCCTGAAATCTTTTTTATGTTTGAATCTCTCTTTATGAATCAGGCAGAAAGAGATGGAATAACTTATAAAATCCCACAGATTGTAAGTACAGTTGCAGATTCATATATTGTTAAGCTCCCCGATTATTCCAATAGAAATCAGGAGCTTGAAGTTATGGCTGCTTCTTTTGCAAGAGGGGAAGACAGACTTCGTCTTATAAAGGCAATTGATGCCAAAAATAAAAATCTTAGTGAGCTTCTGGCTATTGCTGCTCTTCGTGCCGGCATTTACACAGAAAGTGAAGCTTTTGATATGTTCTTTGGCGCTGCCGGTTCTGAGTTCTCTCTTGATCTTCTGGAAACCTTTATGGCCCTTCTTAAAGACGAAGAAGTTATTGACCGTGCTGCCCATGCCCTTGCAGAATTTACTGGTACACTTTATATAGATGAAAATATGGACCTGCAGTATGAGTTTGTAGTTCAGTATGAAAACGGTCGTCCTCAGTATATTAAGTATGACGGCAATAATGACGGCGAAACCGAGCTTTATTCTTCCTGCGATTTTGGTGCTCCAACTTTTATCTATTTCAATTCAAGAAGAGTTCAGTTTTTCTATGATACCTATCCGCGTATTTCAAAAGTTGCATATTCAGATACTGATTTGAATTTCAACTTCCTTCATGATGACTTTGTTTTTTCTCCTTTTGATTTTGTTACTGATAATGTATTTGCCCGTCTGGGTGCAGAATTTTATGTTCCTTATATTTCAAGAGAGATTGCACTTCCTCTTCCTCAGGAACTTATAGACAAAGCTTCAAGTTTTGATCTTCCTGTTACAGAGCGTGATGATGCAAAAATTGTTTATACTCTTTCTGGCGGAAATATTGTATTTGCAGAATTCTACGAAAACAATAAACGCTATGCCTACTGCGACTTTTCAAATGAAGAAGCTCTTGTTCGTTATGTAGATTATGATAATGACGGAAGCTTTGAGACTACTGAGTTTTATGCGCAGATTCCATTTGCTCAGGACGGACTCAAGACAGAAGAAAACAGCCGCATTATCTCAAGTGTCTTTAATTTTATAGATGGCCGTTCTGATTTGTATCTTCGTAAAATCCAGATAGACAGCAATGCAAATACCTTCTGCGAGTTCAGCGAAGAATATCTGGAGTATGGTGGAAAGGTTACTGTCTGGGATAATGATGACAACGGTTTGCCAGACTGCCAGTATATCCGCTATCCTCAAAAAGAAGGCGAGTCTCTGATTGAAGAAACCCTTTACTTTGATTCTAACGGACTTCAGATTCTTTCACTTACTCTTGCAGATGGCGTTCCTGTAAAAATGAATGCAGATGGTTCTGAAGTTATGGTTTATGCAGGCCAGGCTGAAAATATTTACTGGATAGATCAGAAAGGAAGTCCTGATGATGAGACTTCTGTACTTGAATTTGTTTCTAAAGGTCTGGAACAGGGTAAGATTGATATTTTTAATTTTGAAGAAAAACGATTTTCCGTTATAAAAGTTGGATCTTCATATTATTGCCGGGCAGTTCCTTTTTCAACAATTCCCTTAGAGGAAGGAGCTTCTGAATAATATGCAGAAAATAAAAAAGTCTTTCTCTGTTTTATTTATAATTTCTTCTGTCGTGCTTTGTTTTTCCTGCAGAAGTATCCGCCAGCCGGATTCAGTTCCAGAGGCTTTGAATTATTCTGATGAAGATATTGTTCAGAATGAAATTGAGCGTATAAATAAATTTCTTGAAACTGAACCTGTACGGGCCTTGTGGAGGGCAAGCCTTTTAGGACACCAGGATGTTATTGATAAATGTATTGAAAATATAGAAGTGCGTTTGGACGCTGCGGTAGAGGATAAAAACTATCTGAGTGCAAAAAATTATTATAAGTCTCTTAAAGCAGTAAAGCCAGAATGGAAATCTCAAAAGTATTCTTATAGTCAACTGGAAAATCTTGCAGCTGGTGATATTCCAGGCTCTGGAAAAAATACAAAAGCTCCTTCAAAAATTTCTGACTGTATGAAGGCTGCGGTAACTGTCTGGGTAGACCGTGGTGTTAAGGTTAAAAACGGCGCAGGTTATGCAGATATAGTAATAGGTTCTGGATTTTTTATTGATGAGCGCGGATATATCGTAACAAACTATCATGTAGTTGATTCAATGGTAAATCCAAAATATGAAGGTTATTCACGTCTTTATATAAAGCTTTCTGATGATAATATTACAAAGATTCCGGCAAAGGTTATTGGTTATGATTCTTTACTGGACCTTGCTCTCTTAAAAGTTGAAATTACTCCGGACTTTGTTCTAAATCTTGGTTCCAGCAGTGACCTTGAAATAGGCGATAAGATTTCTGCAATCGGTACACCGGTAGGCCTGGAGGGAACTCTTACATCAGGTATTGTTTCATCTTTTGACCGTAAGCTTCTTGCTTTAGGAAATGTTTTTCAGATTGATGCGGCTGTAAACTCTGGTAACTCTGGAGGTCCTTTAATCGACAGCAATCTTAAAGTTCAGGCAATCGTTTTTGCGGGGCTTCTTCAGCTGCAGGGGCTGAACTTTGCCATTCCGGTTGAATACTTAAAACAGGAATTGATTTATCTTTATGGCCGGGGAGAAATAATTCATCCATGGATTGCCTGCTTTGGTAACACTAAACGTGAAGCAGGTAAAAAGCTAGGTCTTGAAGTTCAGTATGTGCTTCCTGGTGGTTCTGGTTTTATGTCTGGATTAGTTGCAGGAGATGTAATTACTTCTCTGGACGGAAAAAAGATTACTACTCTAGATGATTTTAACTTCCTTATGATGGGCTATGAAACAGAAACAATTCTGGAATGTAAATATATAAGTGCAGGCGGAGAAGAAAAGAAATGTCTTGTTTATCTTGAAAGACGTCCTGAGCATCCTTCTTTGACTGTCTTTGATTCAGATTTGATTACCAGCTCTTTTATTCCTCTTTTTGGAATGAAGCTTATTCCTTCATCGACAACAAACAAAAATTCGTATAGAATAGAAAAAATTATTCCGGGCAGCTCGGCTGATGAAATGAGTTTTTCTGAAAACGATTCTGTAACTGTTAATGGTGTTGCAGTTGATCAGAAAAGCGAAGTGATTATTACTTCACTTTCCACAAAGCGAAAGAAAAAGGCTTTCCTTGATGTTGTAATTAATCTTGGTGCAAGCTTTGACAGCCCTTACTACTTCTAATTCGGGAGCATATAAAAATGACTGAAATGAAATTTAAGCGCAACTTTTGTATTGTTGCACACATAGATCACGGAAAATCAACTCTTTCCGACCGCCTTATTCAGAAGGCAAAAATTATTGATGACCGCAAAATGATGAACCAGATTCTCGACAATATGGATATTGAGCGAGAGCGTGGTATTACAATTAAAAGTCAGGCCGTTACAATCCCTTATCATGCAAAAGATGGTAACGACTATGAATTGAACTTCGTTGATACTCCGGGCCACGTAGACTTTTCATATGAGGTTTCTCGTGCCATTGCTTCCTGTGAAGGTGCTCTTCTTTTGATTGATGCAACTCAGGGGGTCGAAAGCCAGACTGTTTCAAATATGTATATGGCTCTTGAACATGACCTTACAATGGTTCCTGTAATCAATAAGATTGACCTTGCTTCAGCTGATATTCCTTCATGTAAGAATCAGATTGATAATGAGCTTGGTCTTGACTCAGCCGATGCCATGTGTGTTTCCGCTAAAACAGGCGAGGGAATTGACGAGCTTCTTGAAGCAATCGTTACAAAGTTCCCGGCTCCTACAGGAGACCCTAACGGAAAACTTGCTGCTTTGATTTTTGACTGTCATTATGATGTTTACCGTGGTGTAGTAGTTCATGTGCGCGTTATGGAAGGCCGTCTTAAAACCGGAGACCTTATTAAAATGATGAGTTCCGGCCGGGAGTACAAAGTAGAGCAGTGCGGTATTTTTAAAATTAATTATGAAGGAACCGGCGTGCTCGAAGCAGGAGATGTTGGATATATAATTTCGGGCCTTAAGACTGTAAGTGATGTAAAGGTTGGCGATACAATAACTTCTGTTGCAAACGGGGTAGAAGAGCCCTTGCCTGGCTTTAAGGAAGTTAAACCTGTCGTTTATTCTTCTATTTACCCAATGGATTCCAACGACTACGAAGAGCTTAAGGACAGTATGGAAAAGCTTAAGCTTAATGATGCAAGTCTTGTTTACGAAAAAGATAATTCTCTGGCCTTAGGTAACGGCTTCCGCTGCGGATTTTTGGGGCTGCTTCATCTGGAAATTGTACAGGAAAGACTTGAGCGGGATTTTGATCAGGCTGTAATTTTTACGGCTCCGTCGGTTCGTTATTTGCTGCACCTGCAGAATGGCGAAGATATGTATATTGATAATCCTTCTGAATATCCTCAGGGCCGAATCAAGGATGCAGAAGAACCTTATATCAAAGCTTCTATTATTACACCTGCGGAGTTCCTTGGTTCAATTATGGCTCTGTGTACAGAAAAGCGCGGCGTTCAGACAAACATGCAGTATCTCGATACAAAGCGTGTAGAGCTTACTTACGAAATGCCGCTTGCCGAAGTTCTTTTCGATTTTTACGACCGGCTAAAGAGCTACAGCCGCGGTTATGCTTCTTTTGATTATGAAATTACCGGCTACAGACCAACCCGTCTTGTAAAGGTAGATATTCTTTTGAACGGAAAAATGGTTGATGCTCTTTCACTTCTTACCTATGAAGATAACGCCGTACCGCGTTCCCGCAAAGTCTGCGAGCGTCTTAAGAATGAGATTTCCCGCCAGCAGTTTAAGGTTGCAATTCAGGGAGCAATCGGTGGTCAGATTATTGCCCGCGAAACCGTAAACCCAGTACGTAAGGACGTTCTTGCCAAGTGTTACGGTGGTGATATTACTCGTAAACGTAAGCTTTTGGAAAAGCAGAAGGAAGGTAAGAAGCGCATGAAGATGATCGGTGATGTTGAACTTCCTCAGAGCGCATTCCTTGCTGTTCTTAAAGAGAATGATGACCAGTAATTTATAGATTTCAGGAAATTAAAAAAATTAAGGTGTGGGACGCAGGCAAAAAGAATAAGGGGGGACCCCGCCAGCAGCCACGCTAGCGAAGCAAGCGTGGGTAAGCGAAAGGTGGGGGGATAACTTATTTTTTTGCCGTCGTTGGGACCCGCACCTTAATTTTTTTATGTTTACAGAATTTTCAGGAAGAAATCAATTTCTGTTCTGATTCTATTTAAGAAAGACTGGCTGCCGGAAAACTGACAGCCGTCTGCAAAGTGCAGATATAGATATTCGCGTGGGGCTGCAAGTTTTTCAATTTCTGAAAGCAGTTCATTGCCTTTGAGTCCTGTTTTGCCGGTGAGTAGGTTTCGGAGTTCTCCAAGTGCGCGGCGCTCACCTGTAAGAAAGTCTCTGATTTCTTTTTCAAAAGAATTACTATGTTCTTCTGCTTCTTTTACTTCGCCGTCATTACAATGAGTGTCAGTGACCAAACTATCAATATTTACCTTTGGTAATCCTAAGTCAATTCCGCTCTTTCCTGCATCAAAAAGATTTTTTCTTCCCGAAAAATAACTTTGGAACATTGCTGCATAGCTTTTAAGAGTCGGCGTTGTAATTACTGTGCGGCCGTCCTTTCCAGAGATTTGTTCTGTACCAAGACCATAGGCTGCGGCGTAATTTTGTGGTGGGACGAGGCGGTTGGCGTGGACCAGGCGCAGAATGTGAGCCAGTGCACCCTTTGTGTGTGTGAGGCCGGCCCTGTATGAAAAATCAAGACCTGCAATGTAGACAGGAACTTCTTCGGATTTTCGGAATTTCAGTGCGTAATAAACTGCAGTTAATCCTACAGAGCCAAAGGGCAGGTTTGCAGGCGGCATAAAAGACTTTTTCTTTAGGGAATCAAAAAAGCTGCCTTCAGCATATTCAGTAAAAAAGAAAGATGTATTTTCTGCTCCAGTTTTATGAACAAGATTTGGAAGAGAAGAAAGCCCCGCGAAAATTCTTATATCAGGTGAAGCCTTAAAGGCTCCGATAAAAGCTTTCATAATTACAGACTGAGCTTCTTCTATAAAAACTCCGTCCGGCATAATTCCATTTTTAATCAGAGGTTGAAGGGCAGTGTCGGCACAAAGAATATAATAGTCAGATGTTCTTGCCTGATTTTTCAATTCATCCAGAAGCACCTGTGTACTTTCTCCGGCTCCGAACACAATAATTGCTTTATCAATGCTTCCAAAAAAATCTGTAACAGGTTTTGATTTTGCAAGATAATGAAGATTTTCAAAAAGATTTTTAGAATAACGGCGGCCAAACTTTGTAAGGGTAATACGGTTTTTCCAGAAGGTCATTAAAGAATCTGAACAGGCAGAAAAAAGTTTATTATAAAAATCAGAATTAAACTGAATGCCTGCAGAAAGATCCAGCCTTATGACTCGCTTATATAATCCGGATTTAGCAAACTTGTATATTTCAAGAGGAAGTTCAGAAAGCTTTTCCGGTGGAATTACAAGAACTCTCTTGTCAGTTATTTTAAGGCTTCCTTCTCTTTCAGAAAAATCATATAGGGCTTGTTCGGTTTCGCAAAGAATTAAAAGACAGTTTTCCGGAAGCTTTTGCAAAAGTTCAGTAATTCCATAACCGAGCAGGGGAGAGCAGCATAAAATAAGAGTGCCTGGTAAAAGCTGGAGCTTTTCTATTGCAGAGATTATATTTTTACTTGGATTGTATTTTGAATAGAGAAAGTGTTCTTTGTATGAAACAGAAAAGCCCTGAGACGTCTCAATTTTTTCAACGGCACAGGGCTTTTTATTATTTATTTCTTCCAATGATTATCTCATATAGTGGTCGAAATAAACTGAAAGGAAGTTGTTTTCCAGTTTATCACTCTTCATGATAGATGCTGTAGCACAGTTCTGATCGTAAGAAACGATTGTGTTTACGTTTACATCATCATCATCAGATGAACCTTCTGTTGTGTACTGAAGAACAACGATATTGTTATTCAAAACAACAGGTTCAGAATAGTCATTAAGCTTAAGAGCGAAAGCTTTAGAAAGGAAGTTCTCGTTCTTGTCGGCACCGTTCATTCCATCTGCAGAAGTATCAAGTGTATTAAGAATGCTTGCATTTCCGTAGTTGAGTGGGAATGGAGCGATTTCATTTGTTTTTACAGAAAGCTTTGCAGCAGCTGTATCAAAGCCAGAAGCCTTTGCTTCCTTAATGAATTCGTTTGCCTTAACTGTAAAGTAATCTTCGATAACTGTTGCTTCGTAAGCAGAAAGATAAGTAGTTACAACTCTCTGAAGCTCTTCAGAATCAAAGTCAGGTTTTGCGTAAGCTGCATTGCACTTGAAAATTGAGAAGCCTGCTTTTGTGTTGATTACTGCACTAACATCACCAACAGAAAGACCTGTGATAGAAGCGAGGTCTTCTTTGTTTTCAAGAAGGTTTTCAATCTGATACTGATATGCGTTTGTAAGCTTTCCGTCAGAAGAAGAGTAGTTCTTGTCTGAATATTCAGAGATTGCATCATCAAAAGTAATTTCGTTATTTGCGATACGTTTTGCAATTGATTCTGCATTTGATTTTTCTTCAACAGTAATTACAGACATATCATATTTGTTGAACTTGTTAGCGTTCTGGTTAGCAAACTTGATTTTTTCTTCAAGAGGGAAATCGCTCTTTGAGAAAAGTGCAGCTTTGAAACCGCGCTGTTCTTTGTTCATCTTTGCAATGAAATCTGTTTCAGCTTTTGAATCTTTCAAACCATAAAGTGGTGTAAGATAGAGGCGTTCTTCAGAAGAACCAAAGTTGTCTCCAGAGAAGCGCTCTGCAATAATCTTGCTTTCAGCTGATTTGTGAAGATCAAGTTTAATATCATCAGAAGCCTGCTTGTAGAGCTTTGATGAATAGTTTCCATTTTCGTCTGTGAAATAAGGAAGGATTTCTCTTGTAACTGCAGACTGTGGAATAATGTAACCAGATTTTTTAACTTCTTCTGTGTAAGCGTAATTCATTACAGTAGAAGTAAATGCCTGGTTGAAAATCTGATAGTAAGCAGACTGGTCAAGCTGCTGACCATACATCTGATACATCTGACCATATTGAGCTACGAAATTTGCAAAATCAGAGCCCTGTTCATATTTGATTTCTTTTCCGTTGTATTTTCCGAATGCAGGAACGTCTGCTCCCTGCTGGCGGCTGCTTCTGCCTTCAACTGCCGGAAGAACGACAAAACAGAATGCACAGATCAAAAGAACGATTAATGATCCGAGTGTGTAAACAGTATTTTTTTTCATAATAAAGTTTCCTTTTTTTTATGATATTTAGTAAAAATGATTGAAATATTTTACCATATATTTATTGTGAAGTCTAGTTTTAGTTTTATCGACTAGTGCTCAGCTTGCTCTTTGCTTCGTAGCGGGCAAGAGCCTCCGAAATCAGAAGGTCAACAAGCTCAGGGAACTTAAGGCCTGCTGCTTCGCACATTTTCGGGAACATACTGATTGTAGTAAAGCCCGGCATAGTGTTGATTTCGTTGAGGTAAACAGCCTTTGTGTCGCGGTCAATAAAAAAGTCAACACGCGAAAGACCGGTTGCATCAAGAACTTTATAGGCAGCACATGCAGTTTTACGGATTTTTTCAAGATCATTTTCTGAAAGCTCTGCAGGAATTAAAAGCTTAGCACCGTCAGGGTCATTATATTTTGCATCAAAATCATAGAAAGTATGGTTTGGTGCAATTTCACCAGGAATATAAGCAGTAACATCTTCAACATCGCTGTCTGCAGGGAAGGTTACCGAGTTTCCAGTTACGCTGCATTCAATTTCACGGGCATTAATTGATTTTTCAACAAGAATCTTGTCATCCCAGTTAAAGGCTTCCATAATTGCATAGTTTAATTCCTTGCGGTTTGTAGCTTTAGATGCTCCGTTTGAGCTTCCGGCACAGCAAGGCTTTACAAACATAGGGTAGCCAAGTTCCTTTTCAGTTTCTTTGATTACTTCATCATATACAACAGAGTCAAGAACTACAGAGCGCTTAATGCAAACGTAAGGAACAACAGGAAGTCCAACGCTCTGCCAGATCATCTTTGTTTTTTCTTTATCCATTGTGATTGCAGAAGAAAGATGTGTACAGCCAACGTATGCAATGTCTGCCATTTCAAAAAGGCCTTGAATTGTTCCGTCCTCTCCGTAAGTTCCGTGAAGGGCAGGGAAAACAACATCTATGTCCAGAGGCTTACCTCCAGCAACAAAAGCGTGCTTTTTACCGGCTGGTACAATGCATACAGCTTTTGATTCATCTTCGGTAATTGTAAAAATTGCCTTTGTGTCTTCGCATGCTCTTTTATATTCAGATTCCGGCTGAAGATACCAGCGGCCATCCTTTGTAATTCCAATAAGAATAACGTTGTGTTCTTTTTTAATTCCGCGGGCAATTGCTGCTGCGCTTATAAGACTGATTTCGTGTTCCCCAGAACGTCCGCCATATATTAATGCTATATTCATAGAGTCCCCCTTAATACCCTAACTCTTTCAATGCCTTTTTAGCTTCACTAATTTCATCATAAGGCATTGTGTAATCTTTATAAATTATACTGTTTTCGTGCGACTTTCCAAGAAGCAGAACGATGTCGCCTTTTTGTGCCATCTTAAAGGTTTCGCGAATTGCCTGTGGTCTGTCGTGGATTATGAACAGATTATCGTTCATAACCTTTCCTTCTTTTTCGGCACCTTCTGCAATCATTTTTAGAAGCTCTACAGGATCTTCTCCTCGTGGGTCTTCATCTGCAAGAACAATTACATCGCAGAACTTAGCAGCAATCTGTCCCTGGAGCGGACGCTTTGTAAGATCTCGTTCTCCACCGCTTCCAAAAACTGCAAACATTCTTCCACTGCAACGCTTACGTATTGGAGGGAAAATTGTTTCAAAGCTACTAGGTGTGTGCGCATAGTCAACAATCAGTTCAAATGGCTGTCCTTCATCAATTACTGTCATACGTCCTTTAATTGGAGTGAGTTCCGGAATTTTTGCGGCTACTTCTTCAAAGGTCATGCCTGTAACACTGCTTACTGCGGTAATTGATGCCATAAGGTTATATGCATTGAAAGCACCCGGAAGCGATGCCCTTACACTGAATCGGCTGCGGTTTCTTGGCTGAACAGGATCATAATTTTCTGGATAAACTGCTGTTTCGCCATCTGCTTCTACATCAAAGGTAAGTCCGTAGGTTGCAGAGGCAATATTGCGTGCTGTCATGTAGCGAAGGTTGTCTGGAATTGGTGGAAGAGGAGTTGCTTCAGAACCGCTTTCTGCTGCTGCTTTTCCAGCCTTTCCCTCTGTTGTAAAGCCATATACATTGTGTTTTGTTGCTTCAATAAAATACTGAGCCGAAGGGTCTTCCAGATTAACAATTCCAATGGAGTTGATTTTCTGTTTTTCTCCGGCAATTGTTTTTACATGATTATGCTTGTCCAGGGCACGGAAAAGATTTGCCTTGTCTGAACGGTAGG
>JAEEGK010029240.1_pt1 | contig 11005 bp, 7 predicted proteins | sample 8958771 | NCBI WGS metagenome assembly JAEEGK01 (sample SAMN16246547, study PRJNA631951) | gut metagenome | biome: gut microbiome; feature: rumen; material: SC-attached | host: Bos | place: Iran: Karaj | collected 2018-10 | reverse complement strand
ACATGTACCTCGACAACATGCTCCTCTGGAAAGCCGACGGTACCGCCGACACACTCCAGGACTTCAACACCAAGAAGCCGAAACTCGAAGGCACCGCCAAGGGTGAACTCATCAAGGCGAACGCCACAGGCGACTGGGGCGCAGACACCAAGAGCGGCATCTGCATGCCACGTGTAAGAACAGCATCCAAGATGCTCGTGAACGTGCAACCGGGTTCCGTCACTGCCACATTCAGCGCAAGCAAGGCCACCCGCGCAACCGCAATGCTCATGAATTCCATGGGCCAGGTCATCGCTCAGCAGGCATTTAACGCCACCGCAGGCGCAAACGAAGTCAAGCTGAATACAAACTTCCGCGGTCCGGCAGTTCTTATCGTCAAGATGGGCAGTCAGAAGAGCATGCAGCAAGTCAAACTCCGCTAACACTCGGCATTGACCGCAAAAAACTCCCTAGCATGTTGGAGTGTTTATGCAAGGGACCGCACAGACGAGAAAATTTCTCTGTTGTTTGGGAAAGGGCCCGGCTTTCGCCGGACCCTTTTTCTTTTCCTCCAAACAAATTACCATTCAGATTGCCAATCGCGTATGAACGCACCATTTTCATCAATAAACATCATGTTGATGGCGCCAATGCCAAACCTATAACCACCGTCCACTTCATCTTGAATCTTCAGCCTTACAGAAATCGTTTGCTTAGCAGCATTTTCCACTTTTTCTTCAATACGAGACGCTTCGTAACTTCCATGCACCATCATCTTGGTCACGTCACTCATGTCATTTATTTCACCTTCATAAGGAGCAATACGGTCCTTAGGCAAGTTGAAATGGCCCCAATCTATGCATCGTTTTACAACCTTTCGAGAGCTAGGCAATTTCGCCCACGGCAAGCCATCCGACGTATCGCTTACAACCAATTCAACCCTTATGGGTATTTCCGAATAATATTCAAAACAGACCGCATTCCAATTCGATATATCAACAGGTAATGGTTTTCCAGAAGCATCCTTAGCGATTCCAAAGCCGAGCGACACATACGGATCCGTCTGGCTAGAACCCTTCTTCAGGGATGCAACGCCGCAAACACCCTTGCACGATTCTACAACCGGAGTCAACGAATTTTCCGCACCTAGCGCCACCGGCCATTTTACAGACGACATCCCGCCAACATCTTCGTCCGCAGACCAATACCAACGGCCATCTTCCACGGCATTTTTCGGCCAAACGTTTTCAGCATAATATGATGTTTTAACCCGGTCCGGATTTTTAGTTGGAGTCCACAAAACTCCGTCATAGCCGTACAGAACAAACTCACCTGACGAATCGACCACTCCAGCATCACCTGCAGATTCCGGGTTTTCTACTTCCGGCACACCGTCTGCTTTCGTTCCAAAATACTTGATATTGAACTTATATTGCCCAGGTTCATTCTGAATTCTAAACATCAGACCAATCAACTGTTTAGCAGACTTCACCCCGGCTTCTCGACTCCAGCCATCCGGAAATTCTTTTTTCCAAGAAGGGAATTTAAATTGGCTCCAACTAAAGCACTTGGTAACCTGATCAAGCGCTTTCGGCAAAGCGACAGCCGGGAAGCCAAAGCCATCGTCAAACAATGCACCTAGCGAATCTCCCAAATCAAGCACCAGCGAAGCCGCCACATCAGACGTATAAGAAATGCAAACGCCATTCCAATCAGAGACATCAACCGGAGTCGGATTACCGGCCGCATCCCTGGCCATCACAAAGCCAACAGCGGCAAAGGGCTGCATAGTCATCGCTCCCTTTTTCAAATCGGCGATACCGCAAATGCCTTGGCACGAGTCAATAACTGTAGAGAGGGAGTCCGCATCACCACCCAACGCCACAGGCCAGATAATAGAAGACTGTCCGCCTTCATTTTCGTCCGCTCCACGAGCTTCCCAGAACCAATGGCCATCTGCCTGTGCATTCTCAGGCAACCGAGCCGCATAACGCGCTGTATTAATATGGTACTCGCCCAACAGAGGATTCCACAAATCATATTCATTCAGTCCAAAACTTCCCGAAGAAGATTCCTCTACTGAACTTGACGATCCCAACGCCATCGGATTCGGTTCCGTCGAAGTACCGCTGATGTTTCCGTTATCTCCAGAGCATGCGGCAAGGCTCAGCGCTATCGCGCCACAAGCCGTATAAAGTTTCTTATTCATCTTTAGCCTCCTTGTTTCCAACAACCTCTTTAGAAAGAGGGAAGATTTGTAAATTCATCCTGTAAACTTGCGTCACATCGGTGCACGCCTCGGCAATCGCCGTTATCCTTTTCCGGCACGCATCCAATTCCGCAACAATTTGTTCGTAAGTTTCGCGATTGATTCCCATCGTGACGCCGGTAATGTTGCGTTCGCTTGACGTAAAACGGTCGAGCGAATCGACGGCCAGGTAGCCCATTTCACGGTGCATCGAACGGAGCGCAAGCGGAAGCCCTTCCCTAGAGCCTTCTACAGACTTTTCCGTCTGCACATAAATGTTTTCGCCAACTTGCTTGAGGAACCCGGCGCGTTCCAAAAAGGCAAGCGACTTACGGACTTCAAGCGCAGAGATTTCTTGCGTGCACATCTTGGCGATTTCACCAGGCATCGCACCGGGCATTATCGGAGCAAGTTCTCGCACAACAGAATTTTTCCAGCTGTCGTAATACTCGAAAGCATCCTTATCGACAATGCGCACCTTATGATCAAGGGCGATCGAGTGCATTTGTTCTAAGAACTTTTTCTTCGCATCGTCCGTCTTGGCATTGCCAAATTGGACCATCGCCTCGAAGTAGGTCTCTTCATAACCGGCAAGCCCAACGGCGGCAGCCACGCGCCCCATAGTCACTTTGCTGAGGTTCGTCTTTCCACAGCAAACATCCTTGAGGTACGACGGCGAAACAAAGCCCGCAATCTTCGCAAACTCGCGCCAAGAGAATGCCGAAGTGCGCTTGCGTTCTTCGTAGTAGTCGCTCAGATAAGCGTGATAATCTTGATATTCAACTATTGGTTTCATGGTAACAAATATACGTTCCTAAAAATCAAAAGTCAATAGTTTAGAGTACATTTTTTATTATTTTTTCATAAAATAAGCATTTTTAATAAAAATAAAAACGTGTTTTCAGCTTATATAGTACACCCTGTACTGTATACGGCACGCCATCATACGCTAAGGTCGGCAAGTCCGTCAAACCACCGGAATTGGCGACGGCGCCTCAATAAATTTTCTCTGTCGTACGAAAAGGGCCCGGCTTTCGCCGGGTCCTTCTTTTCCTCCCCACTATATTTTTCTAATTGCGATTCGATCCAAGGGCCTTTATATCGAAAGCTCCCACGTTGCCATTTTCGCCTTCGATAATGAACCTGACCGCCACAGCCCTTTTGGCAACATCTTCGCCCGATATCCTGTACTTTTCGGGATTCGGCAACTTGTCCAAATAAGGCTGGGTGAATTCATTCCATTTATAGCACTTAACGATTTCTAAAGAAGACGTTTTGGGTAAAACAACAGAAGGCCATTTATAAATATCCAAGTCCGCATCTTCGATAGCGCTTCCCGAAGTCAAGGTATCCGTGCTCATTTCCAACGACACCGGATCCAAATCCATCCTTATAGGATGATCCGACTTATAGGTAACACAGATTCCGCCCCAATTAGAGATATCGACCGGCACGCCCTGGTTAGAATCATTTTGAGCAAGCTGGAACCCAAACAACGCATACGGCTTTCTAGAAAGTTCGCCCTGGTCCAATATGACATTAAAGCAGCATAGGCTACCGCACGCATCGACAATCACATCAAAAGGCGCAACGTGTCCATCGTACTGATCGCTCCAATACCAGTCAAAAATCGAACTCCCGCCTTCATTTCGATCCGTGTACTCGAACCATTGACCATTTCGCAAATGGCTCCACGAGGAATCCGCATAAAGAGTCGTTTTGACATTAGTCTCACGAGCCTGACCATCCCACAAATCACGGGGATAATCGTCACCTGCATACACGTTCCCAAACGGATCGGTTCCCGAAGAAGAACTGGACAACGGTTCGGAATAAGTCCCTAACGACATGATATTGAACTTATATTCTCCAGGTTGCCCCGCAAATTCGATCCTAAACGCAACTAGCTGTTTTGCGGCTTTCGCTCCCACATCGGTTTTCCAGTATTCCGGTTCATCTTGCATCCACGAAGGTATCTGGAAGTCGCTCCATTTACGGCATATCGTCTTAGGTTCACCATCCTTTGTTCTAGGCAAAGTAACAGCCGGATAAGCGAAAATGGGCCAGGGAGTTTCATCAAGCAACGCCAACGAGTCGCGAACAGCCAATTGCAAGCTAAACGACCGGTCCGATGTAAGAGTTACGCAAATACCACCCCAATCAGAAACATCGACTGGAACAGGATTGCCACTACTATCCTTCGCAAGCGTAAAGCCGACATACGCAAAAGGATTTTCTTCTGCCCCAGTAGAACTTTCTTTCAAAACGACTGTCCCACAAATGCCATTGCACGCTTCAACAATAGCCCGTTCGTCTTTCGAGCTCACATAATCCATCGGCCAAACGATAGACGACGAGCCCCCATTTTCGGCATCCGTTGCCAAAACCCAGTGACCATCGGTTTTTGCACCCGCCGGCAACGACGCCGCATAACGAGCAACATTAATGGTAAAATCGCCCGCACTCGGATTCCACAAATTGCCATTAAGCTCATAACGCCCCGACGAAGATTCCACTACCGAGCTCGACGAAGATTCCACCACCGAACTCGACGAAGAATTATACGCCAACAGCACATTGGGATCTTCCGATGAGCCCGATACATTACTGTCCGAGCAGCCCAAAGCCGCAAGCGAAAGCGCTCCGGCGCACGCCATATATAGTCTCTTATTCATACTATTCCTCCGTTTCACATACGACTCTTTGAGTCAAAGGGAAAAAATGTAAATTCAATCTGCAAACCTGATCTAGCTTACCGCACCTCGCCGCTATAGAAATAACCTTCTTGCGGCAAGCATCGAGTTCCTTCACGATTTCTTCGTAGCCTTCACGGTTTACACCTAAAGTAACGCCAGTGACGTTACGGTCTTCGGGACCAAACTGGTCAATAGACTCTATGCCAAGACGCCCCATTTCGCGATGCATCATGCGGATCGCAAGCGTGAGGCCTTCCTTGGAACCTACAACCGCCTTGTCGGTCTGCTCATAAACATTCTCGCCAGTCTTTTTTAAGAATCCCGCCTTTTCCAAAAAGGCAAGAGACTTGCGGACTTCTAGCGCAGAGATTTCCTGGCAGCACATCTTCGCCATGTCACCCGGCATGGCACCCGGCATCATCGGAGCAAGTTCGCGCACCACCGGATTTTTCCAGCTGTCGTAATATTCGAACGCATCCTTGTCAACTACGCGCACTTGGTTCGCTGCTGAAATCGCCATCATCTTATCGAAGTAAACTTTCTTGACATCGTCTTTCTGAGCATTGACAAAGTTCACCATCGCTTCGAAATATTCAATCTCATAGCCGACAAGACCCATCGCAACCGCCACACGATTCATCGTCACGCGGCTCAGGCTGCTTTTGCCATCACAAACAAGTTTCAAGTACGAAGGCGACGTGAACCCAGCAATCTTCGCAAACTCGCGCCAAGTAAAAGCCGAAGTTCTCTTACGTTCTTCGTAATAGTCCGCCATGTAGGCTCGGTAATCTTTATATTCAACAATCGGTTTCATATTGACTAATATACATCCATCAAAATCAATTGTCAATAGAAAATGATACAAAAATCATTAATTTTAGCAAAATGTGACAATTTTTATTAAATCTAAAATGTCTTGAATGTCTTAAATGATACAAATGTATCATTTATCAAAAAATCGCCGCAGTTTGACCTGCGACGACTCCTAAAATTTTTAAAAATCAACAAGACGCGCCCGCGAATAGCGAGCGAGAATTGCGACTTACCAAATTTTGTCGAACTTTTTGCGGTTCTTTTCTTCGTCCTTCTTTTCCTGGACTATCGCGTCGATGACGGCGGCGACGGTCAAGTTGAAGATATCGTGCACGGAAGCATCGGAGTCGGTAAAGTGGACCGGCTTGTTCAAGCCCATCTGCACAGGACCGATGGATTCGCCCACGCCCATTTCGAGCAACATCTTGCAAGTGGTATTTGCAGAAGAGAGGCACGGGAAGATGAGCGTGTTGACAGTCTGGCCCTTGAGCTTGTTAAACGGATACTTCGTGTCGCGAAGTTCCTTGTCCAAGGCCACGTTCACCTGCATTTCGCCATCGAGCATGTACTCCGGATACTGTTCATGAATCATGCGCACAGCGTCGCGGGCCTTGTTCGCCGTACCGCGAGCAGCTTCCTTGTCAGAGCCAAAATTCGCATAACTTAACATCGCCATCACGGGTTCGTGGGCGAAGAAGCGGACGGCATCATGCGTGAGCTTGACGATATCGACGAGCGTTTCGGTATCCGGGTCGCGATTCACCAGCGTATCAGCGAGGAAGAACGTACCCTTGCGGGTGCTCAAGATGTGCATGGCGCCGAAGTGCTTGTATTCTTCGCGGATGCCGATGATTTCCTTCGCAAGCTCAATCGTTTCGCTGTACTTGGAATAGCCGCCGGTAATGAACGCGTCGGCATCGCCCGTTTTGACCATCATCATGCCGAAATGGTTCGGTTCGAACATGTCGTCGCGGGCTTCTTCAAACGTTACGCCGTTGCGGCCATTTTCTTCGGCATAGATTTCGGCGTACTTGCGGCGGCGTTCGAATTCTTCCGGCGAACGCGGGTTCACAATCTTGATACCCGTGAGGTCAAGCTGTTCACGCTGGGCCATAATTTGTATGCGTTCGGGGTTGCCAAGCAAAATCGGATGAGCGACACCTTCGACGTTCGCCTGCACTGCCGCCTTGAGCATGTTGAGGTTGCCGCCTTCGGCGAACACAACGCGCTTCGGATTGCTACGGGCAGTATCGCTGAACTGACGGATGAGCTTGTTGTCGTAGCCCATCATGTCGCGGAGCTTGTCGTAATAAGCGTCCCAATCGGTAATCGGCTTGCGGGCCACGCCACTTTCGATAGCGGCCTTTGCCACAGCAATCGAAACTTCCGTGAGGAGACGCGGATCCAAAGGCTTCGGAATCAGGTATTCCTTGCCAAACGTAAAGCGCTGCGCGTTGTATGCAATGTTCACCACATCCGGCACCGGCTTGTGCGCAAGAGCCGCAATCGCACGCACAGCAGCATGCTTCATGTGTTCGTTAATCGTCGTTGCACGCACGTCGAGAGCGCCACGGAAAATGTACGGGAAACCGATAACGTTGTTCACCTGGTTCGGATAGTCACTACGGCCCGTCGCAAAAATCAAGTCGCCACGGCTCGCCATCGCTTCTTCGTAGCTGATTTCCGGAGTCGGGTTCGCAAGAGCAAAGACAATCGGCTGGTCCGCCATGCTGCGGACCATTTCGCGAGTGAGGATATTGCCCTTCGAAAGTCCCACGAACACGTCGGCGCCCTTCATGGCGTCTTCGAGCGTTTCGATGTCAGTGCGGTCCGTTGCAAAGAAAGCCTTCGCTTCGGTGAGGCCCTTACGGTCCTTGCGAATCACGCCCTTGCTATCGCACATCACCAGGTTTTCTTTCTTGAGACCGAGAGACAAGTAAAGCTTTGTGCAAGCGCAAGCGGCAGCGCCAGCGCCGTTCACCACCATCTTCACGTTACGGATGCTCTTGCCCGCGACTTCGATGGCGTTCAAAAGTCCAGCGGAAGAAATGATGGCCGTTCCGTGCTGGTCATCGTGCATCACCGGAATATCGAGTTCCGCCTTGAGCGTGTCTTCGATTTCGAAGCATTCCGGGGCCTTGATGTCTTCGAGATTGATACCGCCGAACGTCGGGGCGATTCCCTTCACGATCTCGATGAACTTTTTCGGGTCTTTCTCGTTGATTTCGATATCGAACACGTCAATTCCGGCGTAAATTTTGAAGAGCAAAGCCTTGCCTTCCATCACCGGCTTGCCCGCCAAAGCGCCGATGTCGCCGAGGCCCAAAACCGCAGTACCGTTACTAATCACCGCGACGAGGTTGCCCTTGCCCGTGTATTCGTAAGCGAGATTGTTGTCTTTTTCAATTTCAAGGCACGGGGCAGCAACGCCCGGAGTGTAAGCAAGCCCCAAGTCCGTTTGCGTGCTATGCGGCTTGGTGGGCACAATTTCAATCTTGCCCGGCTTGCCCATGGAATGGTATTCAAGAGCCTTTTCTTTTAATTCTTTACCCATACTTTTACTCCTTTGAGCCTTTTTTGCGGCGAAAGTGCGTGCCGCCGGAGCGCAAATTTAGAAAAATTTACACAATAATAAAAGGGTGCTCAAAACGTGTTTTTTTATGACAATTTTACCCAATATTTTCTATCGTTGTTAGCCGCGAACGCGACTTTTAGCTCCCATACGACGCGTCGATTTACAAAAAATGAAACAGACTATAAAAAAGACAGTTCTCGAAAACGGAATCACCATCTTAACAGACTACATGCCGCACGCCTATTCTGCTGCAGTCGGTGTCTGGATTCCACGCGGGAGCCGCCACGAAGCCCCAGACGAATTCGGACTCAGCCACTTTTACGAGCATCTGGTATTCAAAGGCACGGAGAACCGAACCGCACTAGAAATCGCACACGCTATTGAAGACCGTGGCGGAAACCTCGAAGCCTACACGACCCGCCAAGAGACCGGCTTTTACGCGCAAGTCGAAAGCGGCGACATGAAACTCGCCATCGACGTCATCTCCGATATGCTGATGCACCCGCGTTTCGACAAAAAAGAAATGGAGAAGGAACGCCACGTCATCATCGAGGAAGTCCACAGCTATGACGACATTCCCGAAGAACTCGTTGGCGACATTTTCAACGCTATCCATTTTAAAGGTTGCGGCATTGCACACTCCATCACCGGAAACGTGAAGCAGGTGCAATCCCTCACGCGCAAGCAAATGCTCAAGTACGGGCACCAGGTCACCGACGAAATTCCGCTGTACGTTTGCGCCGCAGGCAAAGTCCATCACGAAGAACTTGTAGAACTTTGTACAGAAAAATTCAAACAAAAGAAAATTAACGGCACCCAACCGCAAGACGTTTACAAATCCAACCAAAGCGTGAAAGTCGTGCAGAAAAGCGACATTGCGCAATCCAACCTTTTTTGGGGACTGAGCTTTGACCGGTCGCTCATGAGCGACCGCGACCGCTGCGCATTTTCACTCTTCAACGTCGCGATGGGGGCAGGCATGGCAAGCCGCCTGTTCCAAAAAATCCGCGAAGACAAAGGCCTCGCCTACTCCGTCTATTCCACCGCCGACCTCTACAGGGACTGCGTCGATTGGGGCGTTTCGCTGGCCACAGAACCGCATCAGCTCAAGACTGCACTTGCGCTCTCCGTTGCCGAAGTCAAAAAATTCCTGCGCCACGGGTTCATCAAAGACGAATTCGAACGCACCAAGACGAACATCCTCGGCGGACTCCACCTCGGCGCCGACAGCCCCGAGAAACGCGTACTCCGCATGGCAGAACAGACGCTCCACCTCGGCGAGTTCCACACGATGGAAGACGTCGAAAAGAAAATCCGCGCCATCACCGAAGACGAAGTCCTCGCGACCATCAACCGCCTGTTCAGCACGGCTAAATACTCCATCGCCGTCGTCGAGCCCAAAAGCAAAAAGAAGACGACGCTCGACGTGGATTTGTTTTAGGGGTTAGTGGTTAGTGGTTGGTGATTAGTAGTTAGGGGAAACTCCATTAAAGGTTCTCTAGCAGAGACTTTAACGAGTAAATTTATAACGACCAAGAATATCAAAATAACGAGCTTTCGTAGAAATCCTGGTCATTGGATGACGCTTTTTAATTGCCGTAATTTCGTCATTTGGCTGATAAAGTATAAAAGTTTGTCTGTAATGTATATCCCCATTTTTTTCTTCAAATACAAAACCATTTTCTAATTTTTTATAGGCATACTTATAACTTGAAATATCTCTGTCATCAAAATATTCTTCGCATGCGTTATCATCACTAGAATCTTCAACAATATATTCATAATCAGTTGAAGAGTGGTCCGTATTGTAATGGTTTATTTCCATATATATAACAGAATCGTTTCTAAGAACAGACTCACTATAGTACTCATCATTAACAACTCCTGACGAAAAAGACCGCCCCCATCGAGATGTATAGTTCTTAGCTATTTTAGTTGTCATTTCCATACTCAACAAACCTTCTTTAAATTGTTTTTCAAGAAAAATTAAAGTGTCCTTAAAAGAGGAATCAGAAAAAAGAACCTCATTTCCCTTTTTTGATAAAACATTTTCATCTAACGAGTAATATTCTTTACTGACAGTCGTATCGACAACATTTCCAATGTATATAGAAACAAAACGATCCAATTTTTTATTGTGATAAAAAAACTTGCCAATGAGTTCATAATTATGATATTTGTCTAAATTGACCTTTTCATATACTGAATCAACTTGTGGTTCCCCTTCAATTGGATAATATTCATAATTTTTCACTTTAAAATAAGCCTCTGTACAAGTATTTGCAAAACCATAAGTCAACAAAAACAGCAAAAAAATCAATACATTCCTCATTTTACACTCCTTTAACCAAAATATAATTTAAAACGTGGTGATGAGAGGCCACCAACATAAGCAGTCGTTACAGCCTATACAGGAAATTTTAAAAGTTTATACAAATCGACACACAAAAAGCACCCCGCCTTTTCGGGCGGGGCGCAATTTCTCGCGTTTTCGCTAAGTCAGAACTTAAGCAGCCTTCACGATTTCGACGACCTTGGCAAATGCTGCCGGATCGGCGACGGCCAAGTCAGCGAGAACCTTGCGGTTCATGTTGATGTTAGCCTTGGAAAGCTTGTAAATGAACTGGCTATAGCTGATGCCGAATTCACGAACAGCAGCGTTCAAGCGAGTGATCCACAGAGAGCGGAAATCAC
>JAEEGK010029237.1_pt1 | contig 11006 bp, 10 predicted proteins | sample 8958771 | NCBI WGS metagenome assembly JAEEGK01 (sample SAMN16246547, study PRJNA631951) | gut metagenome | biome: gut microbiome; feature: rumen; material: SC-attached | host: Bos | place: Iran: Karaj | collected 2018-10 | reverse complement strand
TCACGCAGAGGTCGGCAGCCTCGTTCATGGCCCGGGTGATGAGCAGGGCCCGGGCATTGTCCCCATAGCCCAGTCCGTCGGCCACGCCGCTGCCGATAGCCACCACGTTCTTCAGCGCGCCGCAGAGCTCCACGCCGGCCACGTCCGGATTGGTATAGATGCGAAAGGCGGGATTCATAAAGGCGTCCTGTACCCGGAGGGCCGTCTCCTTATCCTCGCTGGCGGCCACCACCCCCGTGGGCATGGCCCGGGCCACCTCCTCAGCGTGCGAGGGACCGGAGAGGGCCGCCACGGGCATTCTCTCCCCCAGTACGCTGCGCAGCACCTGGGTCATGCGCAGGAGGGTGTTTTCCTCCAGCCCTTTGGCCGCGGACACGCAGAGGCAGCCGGGCTTCAGCCGCGGACCCACGGCCTCCGCCGTGGAGCGGACGGCATAGCTGGGCACGGCAAAGACCGCCAGATCCGCATCCTTTCCCGCCGCAGGCTCCGCGCTGAACCGCAGCTCGTCCGGAAGCGGCACGTCCGCCAGCCGGGGATTCAGGCGGCTCTCCGCCATGGCGGCAGCCCGGGCAGGGTCCCGGTTCCACAGGGTCACGCTGTGGCCGTTTCTCACCAGCAGCAGGGCCAGGGCCGTACCCCAGGCGCCGCTGCCGAATACCACGGTCTTCATCTTTGTTCTCCCTCCGTTAGCAGCGAAATGACCGGCTGAGTAAACAAAGCCCGCCGGGTCTCCCGGCGGGCAGATCGCTTGACGGTTTACCGGCTCTCGTTGTAGCGCTCCAGCAGCTTGACGATGCGGTCGTGCGGATCCAGCAGGATGGACACGGACACGTCGTGATTGATGGAGGCCACGATATAGGCGATATACTTGGAGCAGTCCACCTCCACGAACCAGGGCTTCTGCCGCAGCTCGGGGCTGACGTAGGTCAGGTTCGTGCCCAGAACGCCGGTGATCTTCCCCTCCTCGTAGGCCTTGTCGAAGGAGGCGAAGCCGGAGGTGAAGAGGGCGTAGGTGGCGGTGGCGAAGAAGCGCTCCGCCCCGTGATCCGCCATATAACGGGCGATGTCCAGCATGCTCTCGCCGGAGGCGATGATGTCGTCCGCCACCAGCACGGTCTTCCCCTCCACACTCTCGCCCAGGTACTCGTGGGCCACGATGGGGTTGCGGCCGTTCACCACCCGGGAATAGTCCCGGCGCTTGTAGAACATGCCCAGGTTGACCCCCAGCACGGAGGAATAGTACATGTTGCGGTTCATGGCGCCCTCGTCCGGGCTCACCACCATGAAGCCGTCCTTGCTGGGATTGATGTCCGGGAATTTGCGGAAGAGGGCCTTCAGCACCTGGTAGTGGGGCATCAGGTTGTCGAAGCCCATGAGGGGAACCGCGTTCTGCACCCGGTCGTCGTGGGCGTCGAAGGTGACGATGTTGTCCACCCCCATGGCCTGCAGCTCCTGCAGGGCGCAGGCGCAGTCCAGGCTCTCCCGGCCGCTGCGGCGGTGCTGCCGCCCGCCGTAGAGCTGGGGCATGATGACGGTGATGCTGTGGGCCTTGCCGCCCATGGCCTGAATGATGCGGGTCAGGTTGGCAAAATGGTCGTCCGGGCTCATGTGGTTCTCGTAACCGAAGAGGGTATAGGTGCAGCTGTAATTGTAGACGTCGGCGATGATGTAGATGTCCATGCCGCGGACGCTGTCGTGGATCAGGGCCTTGCCGTCCCCGGACTGAAATCGCGGGCATTCCGCGGGGATCACAAAGGTGTCCCTTGCCTCCGGGCCCATGGCGGCCCAGTTGACCAGCCAGCGGTCGATCTTCGCGGTCAGCTCCTCGGAGCCGGGCAGCGGGATGAGGCCGAGCTTATCGAAGTAATTACCGGTGTGAAACAGCTGTTCAGCTTCCATTTTCTACCTTACCTCCACAAGCGCAAATTTCAGGCATACACATTATAGCGGTCTTTGGCACAGCTTGTCAAGAACGGGGGCGGTTTTTGCCGATTTTCCTTGCGGAGCCCGGTCGGATATGGTAGGATGCTGGGGAAAACGATCGATGGAGGCATTATGCTATGTCCAAGGCCAGTCTGGTCATTATGGCCGCCGGGATGGGTTCCCGTTACGGCGGCGTCAAGCAGATCGCCGGGGTGGGCCCCCACGGCGAGATCCTGATGGAATACGCGATCTTCGACGCGCTCCGCGCCGGCTTCGACAAGGTGGTGTTCATCGTCACCGCCGCCCTGGCGGAGGGGATCAAAGAGAAATTCGGGGACGCCCTGGCCCGCCGGGGGGTGGAGGCGGTCTGCGCCGTGCAGGACTATTCCTCCCTGCCCGCCTTCCATAAGGTGCCCGAGGGCCGCGTGAAGCCCTACGGCACCGCCCACGCGGTGCTCTGCGCCGCCGGGGCCGTGCAGGAGCCCTTCGCCGTCATCAACGCCGACGATTATTACGGGACGGAGGCCTTTTCCGCCATCTTCGGCGCCCTGGCCGGGCTGGACGAACAGCGGGCCTGCATGGTGGGCTACAAGCTGCGCAACACCGTCAGCGAAAACGGCACCGTGACCCGGGGCGTCTGCGCCGTGGAGGCGGGCACGCTCCGGGGCGTGACGGAAACCTACAAGATCGCCGTCTTCCCCGACGGGAGCATCCGGGACACTGCCGACGATCCCGCCGGGCGGCTGCTGGATCCCGAAAGCCCCGTGAGCATGAATTTCTGGGGCTTCCACCCCTCCGTCTTCGGGACGCTGGAGGACTATCTCACCCGCTTCCTGAAGGGCCTCAAGCCGGACGATATGAAGAGCGAGTGCCTGCTGCCCGCCCTGGTGGACGAGCGCATCCGGGCGGGGCAGCTCATCGTGGACGTGCTGCGAACCGACGCCCGCTGGTTCGGCATGACCTACAAGGAGGACCATCCCTTGGTGCAGGCGGAGATCGCCCGCCTCCACGAAACGGGCGTCTATCCCCCCTCCCTCTGGGGCTGAGAGCGCCCAAAAGAAATCGCGGAAGCAGCGGAACCGGGGCGGCCGAAATCGGCCGCCCCGGTCCCTTTTTCTGCGCCGCGCCTGACGGGCGCGGCTTTTTTTGTGAAATCGGCAGCCCGCCCCTTGAAATCGTATTACAAATGTAATAAAATAAAAATGCTTATATTGATAAGTATGTGATTACGAAAGGAAACATCATGAGTACACCGAGATTTGAGATACCCGTGAAGAAATACACCGGAGGCTCTACTGTCGTTTCCTTCCGGCTGCCCAAGGACATGCTGCGGGACGTGGACGGAGTCGCGGCCCGCACCGGGCGGACGCGGAACGAGGTGCTGTCCCTGTGCGTGGAGTTCGCGCTGGAGCATTTGGAGCCGGAGTCAGCATCGGAAGACGAAGCCCCGGCGAATCGGAGCGTCCGGATCATTAAACTGAAAGAAAACTAAGATAGAGAGGAACAAAGAATATGGCCATCATCAAGTGTAAGATGTGCGGCGGGGATATGGAGCTGTCCCCGGACAAGACCTTCGGCACCTGCGAATACTGCGGCTCCGTCATGACCCTGCCCAGGGTGGACGACGAGCAGCGGGCGGCGCAGTTCAACCGGGGCAACCACTTCCGGCGTCAGGGGGAATTCGACAAGGCCCTGGCGGTGTACGAGCGCATCGTGGCGGAGGACGACACGGACGCGGAGGCCCACTGGTGCTGCGCCCTCTGCCGTTTCGGCATCGAATATGTGGAGGACCCCGCCACCTATGAATATATCCCCACCTGCCACCGGGCCAGCTTCGACAGCTTCCTGGAGGACGTGGACTATCTGGCCGCCGTGGAGCATTCCGACGGCATCACCCGCCGCCAGTACCAGAAGGACGGGGCGAAGATCGCCGAGGTGCAGCGGGCTATCCTGGCCACCAGCCAGAAGGAGGAACCTTTCGACGTCTTCATCTGCTATAAGGAGACGGACGACGAAACGAAGGAACGCACCCGGGACAGTCTGGACGCCCAGGAGATCTACTATAACCTGACCCAGGAAGGCTACCGGGTCTTCTTTGCCCGCATCACTCTGGAGGATAAGGCTGGCACAGAATATGAGCCCTATATCTTTGCTGCCCTGAACAGCGCCAGGGTCATGGTGGTGATCGGGGAAAAGGCGGAATACTTCAACGCCGTCTGGGTGAAGAACGAATGGAGCCGCTTTCTCTCCCTCATGCGGAAGGACCGCACGAAGCTCCTGCTGCCCTGCTATAAGAACGTGGACCCCTACGACCTGCCGGAGCAGCTGGGGGTCCTACAGAGCTACGACATGGCGAAGATCGGTTTTATGCAGGATCTGATCCGGGGCATCAAGAAGGTACTGGCAAAGGACGAGCCGAAGGAAACTGTCAAGGAAACCGTGGTGGTGCAGCAGTCTCCCGGCGGGGCGAACATCACCGCCCAGCTCAAGCGGGGCATGCAGGCCCTGGAAGACAGGGACTGGGACGCGGCGGACAGTTTCTTCGACAAGGCGCTGGACATGGACGCTGAGTGCGCGGAGGCGTTCTTTGGGAAAGCGTTGGCGGCTGCAAAGTGTACGTCCGGCGAAGAATTGGTGCAGAAACGGCTTAGTTTTTCAGTCACGGAGCCTGAAATGCTGACCGCTTGTGAGAAAGATACCCAGCGGATAAAAGAAGCTGTCGATCGCCTGGAGATACCAGACTTTTTCCCTGCCTCAAAAGTTGAATCATGTTTTTCATTTGATCAGAGATTCTATCCATCAATGACAAAGACATGGAAAAAGCGAATCGACGTCAATACTGATTTCTGGGAGAATGACCATTTCATGGGGCGTGCGACACACTATGCAAAGGAAGAATTCAGGGAAAAACTATCCACGCTGAGAGACAAATCAGAGCAAACACTTCAATCAAAACTGGCGGAGAGCATGGAGGTGGATCATAAGCAGGCTGAAGAGGTTTCACAGCGGTATATCCAGGAAATGGAATCGGCTTTGAATAATGCTGAAGCAGAGTATGAAAAAGCGATAGAAAGGCGAGAGATCACCTACCAGGACTTTTGCCGTAGACAGGAAAATGCATCTCTTGCAAATGAGTTTGAGGCCCTTGTTACCGGTTTTGAGAGTCCGGGAATGCACGGGTACAAGGATAGCGTTGCTCATGCTGAACAGTGTCGAGTTAAAGCAAAACAATTGCGTGAACTAGAGTCTAAAGAGGCTGAAAGAATTGAAACTGCTCGGTTAATTGAAGCAGCTAAGGCTTTGATAAAGGCATCAGAAGAGAGCATAGACGCTAGAAAGAAAACAATTCGAAAGAACATTATGATTTTCTCGCTGTTAATTACAGCGGCAATCGGTTCTTTTGCCGGGGGCATGGTAATTCTTAAAGCTGGTGATGATGGTGGTTTTCTTGTTTTTATGTCTTTTGTTTTGGGCTTTGCTACCATAATTGATTTGATAATAATGATTCCCACTATTAAAAGAGAACGCAGTAATATTTCCGTAGATGAAACCACTGTGCGTGAAACAACGATGAGACTGGAAAAATTGGGTTACAATCCCGAAAAGAAACAATGAGCTTAAAATGCGCATATTGAAGCTGATAATAATTCCCACAATCAATTTGAGACAAAAGAAAGAGTGTGAAAATGGGTAATTCAGAACGCAAAGACTACTCGCCTATTTGGCGTTATGAAGAGTTGTTTTCCGAAGAAAAGAGCAAAGCACAAGCATTTGATCGAATAGCGAGCGAGTATTACAAAGGAAATTTCGGCAGGCTATCCAAGACGGATTTTGAACTCCTCATGTTTGACATATACATAGAACAGCTCTTAAACCAAAGAGGTGACGAGAATCCCACAGAATACAGCGATTATCGGCTGTCAAAGGATTTAGGTATCACGCAAAGCAAGATATCATCGCTAAAGGTCAAAAAACAGCTGCAATACCCGAGAGAATACGATTGGCGAGAAGCATTTCTGAGATCAAGCAAAAACGTGCGGTATGAACAAGGTAAGATCAAACTGCAAACGCCATGATTGGAACAACCGTTGCTTCAGGAACGCCTCTTGCTTTGATGATTCAAAATGTTTGCTCTGCGTTTGGGAGATAGAATAGGAGTGGGTTATATGTCCAAATTCGTAATCGAATGCCCCGTATGCGGGCGGTACGCGGAAGCCAAGACCGGCCTCTTTGCCCGGAAGAAGATCGACTGCGCCTGCGGCATGACCTGCGCTTAGAAATATACTCCACATGAGAACACCGACACCGAGGTAATACCCATGTTTACACTCAAACAGTATGACACGCCCCTGCTGACCTTCGACATCACCGACGATCCGCTGGAGGGGCAGAAATGCCGCATTCTCTCCCTGGACGCGGACAACCGCCGTCTGCTGCCCATCGGCCTGACGCCCACAGACGAAGGCCTGATGCGCTGGCTGCGGGGCCGCATCATCCCCAAAAACCGGGAATATGTGGATGCCCTGCTGGCCAAAAGCGGGCTAAGCCACAGCGACACCCGGGGCATCCTGCGGGTCTGCCGGGGTCTCTCCCTCAACGACTGTTACTGGGTGGTTGAGGAAGGCTTCGACGGGACCTTTGCCGATTTCAATCTGTATGAGCACGATTTCGTGAAGGTACTTTCCCTGATCGCCTACGCGGGCTACGGCAGTTCCCGCGCTTCCGGTTTTTCCTCGTCCCCGGAATTCACTACCTCCGGCATGCTCCGCAAGGGTTGGCGCAGGATGGGAGGGAAGGTGATGCTCTACAAAGGCGGGACCTCCGGGGCGGCCAACGCGGGAAACGAGCCCTATTCCGAATACTACGCTTCCCAGATCGCGGAACGTATGGAGCTGAGCCACGTCCGTTACGGTCTTTCCAGGTGGAAGGGCTGCCTTTGCTCCACCTGCGAGCTATTCTGTGATATTGACCATTCCTATGTGCCCATCTATCGTTTTGTGGAAAACGCGACCCTGCGCACCGTCGCGGAATATCTGCATGACCAGGGGGATAAATATTATGCGCCGTTCACGGATATGCTGGTTTTCGACGCCCTGATTTACAACGAGGATCGGCATTTCGGCAATTTCGGTCTCATGGTGGATAATCGAACGAACAAGCCCTGCGCCTTCGCACCTCTGTTCGACCACGGGATATCTCTTTTCAACTACGCCATGCCGGACGATCTCAGGGACTTGGACGCCTATGCCAAAACCCGCACGTCCTCCTACGGCGTCCCCTTTGAGAACATCGTGCGGGAGTTCATCACCCCGCAGCATCACGAGCTGCTTCGGCGGATGATCGATTTCCGCTTTGTAAACGACCGCAATTATCCGTTTTCCGTCAAGCGCCTCCGCGCCATAGAAAAACACCTCCAGAAGCGCGTACAGGCGCTGCTGGAGATACCGTGCAAGGAATGAAGGAGAATCGAATCAGCCATGTCCAAATTTGTCATCGAATGCCCCGTATGCGGGCGGTACGCGGAAGCGAAGACCGGGTTCTTCGCCCGGAAAAAGATCGAATGCGCCTGCGGCAACGTCATCGACGTGCGCACGGACAAGCTCATGAGCCGGGAGTGCCCCCATTGCGGGAACACGGTGGTCTTCGACCAATCCAAGGGGGATCGGGCCAAATGCCCCGTCTGCCATGAGCCCATCAACACCCGCGCCGAGCAGGACAAGACGGCGGAGTTCTCCTGCGTCCAGTGCGGCGTCCGCCTGCGGGTAACAAAAGGCGCGGCGCAGTACACCTGCCCCGTGTGCGACGCCGTGAACGACGTGCCGGAGCGGCTCATAAGCGAGAAGATCCGCACGGACGGCCTCGCCAGCATCATCAAATACGAGGGAGACAACGACACCCTCATCTGGAAGCACCCCATCGAGGACTTCAACTACGGCAGCCAGCTCATCGTCCACGAGAGTCAGGAGGCCATCTTCTTCCGGGACGGCCAGGCTCTGGACCTTTTCGGCGCTGGCCGGTACACCCTGGAGACGCAGCAGCTTCCCCTGCTGGAAAAGCTCTACAAGCTGCCCACGGACACCCAGGGAACCTTCCACAGCGAGGTCTACTACATAAACAAGACGGTGCGCATGGCCCTCAAATGGGGCACGCCGGAGAAGGTGCGCTTCATCGACCCGCTGACGGGGGTGCCGCTGCAGCTGGGGGCTTCCGGCGAGCTGAACCTCCAGGTCTCCGATTCCCGACGGCTGCTGCTGAAGCTGGTGGGCACCATGGGCGGCGTCTCCTGGGACGGCGGCGAAGGGCAGGCCAAGGGTCTGCAGGCCTCCTTCCGGCCCCTCATCACCAGCGCCGTGAAAGCCAATCTCTCCACGGTCATCAAGGAATCCGCTCTGGACCTGCTGGAGATCGACGAGCATCTGGACGAGATTTCCTCCCACCTGCGGGACAAGCTGCTCCCCGGCTTTGAGGAATACGGCCTCACCATCCCCCAATTCTATGTGACCAACATCGTGCTGCCGGAGGAGGACCCCAATTTCAAGCGCATCCGGGAGCTGCACACCATCACCCTCCAGACCCGGACCATCCAGGCCGAGGCCACGGTGAAGACCGCCCAGGCCCAGGCCCAGGCGCAGTATCGCACGGCAGAGGAACAGTCTAAGGCTGCTATCGAGGCCGCTCGCCGGGGCGTGGTGCTGGAGCAGCAGACCACGGAGACCGAGGTTGCCCGCCGGGAGGCGGAGCGGAAAATCATCGCCGCTCAGGCGGAGGCCCAGGCCCAGCGCATGGCGGGCCTCACGGAGGCGGAGATCATGGCCGCCAAGGGATACAATCAGAAGGACGTGCTGCAGGCGGACGTGCAGAAGGCCTATGCTGAAGGCATCGGCAACATGGGGCCAGCCATCTCCGCCGGCGGTGGTGGCGGCAGCGTCGTGGGCGACATGCTGGGCTTGGGTGTGGGACTGGCGGCCGCCCAGGCGGTTGCCCCGCAGATCGGCAGAATGATGGGCGGCATGTTCGGACAGAACGCGCCTGCGAGTGCGCCCGTGGCGGCACAGAGCGCCCCCGCGGCGGACACCTGGGATTGCCCGGATTGCGGTCACAAGAACATCACTTCCCGCTTCTGCCCCGACTGCGGCGCGAAAAAGCCGGAGCCCAAGCCCGCGGCAGATACCTGGGACTGCCCGCAGTGTGGGCATAAGGGCATCACCTCCCGTTTCTGCCCCGACTGCGGCATGAAGAAGCCGGAGCCGCCCGCAGGCTGGACCTGTCCGAAGTGCGGAACGAAGGACATCACCTCCGCCTTCTGCCCGAATTGCGGGCGGAAACGGGGAGAATAAACGATATCAAACGTAATTTAGATTGACTTATAGGAGACACACCATATGAAACGCTTGGTATGTGAAATGTGCGGAAGCACTGACCTTATGAAAACGGAAGGAGTATTTGTTTGCCAATCTTGCGGCACAATGTATTCGGTCGAAGAAGCAAAGAAGATGATGGTCGAGGGAACCATAGATGTCTCTGGTTCTGTGGTAAAGGTTGATTCATCCGATAGGCTTTCCAACCTTCTTCTCCTTGCCAATAGGGCAAGAGAAGATATTAACGTACATAAACTCACAGAACCAAAGATCCTATCGTCATCAGGGAATTCTGCAAGTGCAAGATATCCGGCGATGGTTTCATTACCTCCGCAGACACTAAGCTGCGGCTGAGAAATTGCAGAGAACACGACGGAATATGATAAGGAGGAAAAATCATGAACGGGAAAAAGAATATGACCCGGAGCATCGTGATCCTGGCAATCATGCTGGTCCTCTACTGTATCCTGGCTTTCGCCATTCCCTTTATTCGGGGCGGTGTTTTCTGGCTGAGCTTCTTATTTACCCTGATCGCCATCTGCGCGCAGTTCTATGTATTAAAGACCTCTTTTGACCACGGCGAGAGCGCCAGAAGCAAGTTTTACGGATTCCCCATTGCCCGGATCGGCATTGTTTATCTGGTGGTTCAGCTGATTGCCGGGTTCGTCTGCATGGCCTTGGGGGCAGTCCTGCCCGCCTGGGCCGCCCTGGTGGTATTTGTGATTATCCTAGCAGCCGCCGCCATCGGACTGATCACCACGGAGGGCATCCGGGATGAGGTAGAGCGGCAGGACGAGGTGCTGAAAACGAACGTCATGCCCATGCGCACCCTCCAGAGCAAGGCCGCCGCCATTGCCTCGCAGTGTGAGGACGCGAGCCTGAAAAACATCTTAACCGCCCTGTCCGACAAGTTCCGTTTCTCCGATCCCGTGAGCAGCGCCGCCACGGAAGAAGCGGAGACCGGCCTGGCCGCCCTGATGGAAGAACTGCAGGCTGCCGTCCTGGACAACGACAGCGAGGCCGCCGCCGCGCTGGCAAAGCGACTGGAGGCCGCCCTCAGCGAGCGCAACAGGCTTTGCATGCTTGGGAAATAAACAGTCCAACGACGGGCCGCTGCATCTCGCAGCGGCCCGCGTTCATTCCCCGTGCAGCGTCGCTTCCCCGCTCTGCAGCCGGAGGCGGCTGCCGTCCGGCAGGCGCAGCAGGAGGGCGAAATCCTCTCCCAGCCCCTCGGCCAGGGCCTCCCGCCCGTCGGGGAGGGTGACGGTCTTCCCCAAAGTGACGCAGCAGGCGCGGTATTCCTCCCAATACGCCGCCCGCTCCGCCGGCTGCTGCCGGGCCAGCCCGTCCAGGGCCAGGAGCAGCTCCGCCGCCAGCTTCGTTTTCTCCGGGGGACGGCAGAAGTCCCCCAGGGAGGCGGCCTTCGCCCGCAGCGCCGGGGGAAAGGCCTCCGGCGGGGTATGCACGTTGACGCCGACGCCGATCACCAGGCTTTCCGCCCGGCCGCCCAGGAGCACGGCCTCGCAGAGGATGCCGCAGAGCTTCCGCCCCTGCCATTGAAGGTCGTTCACCCACTTGATCTCCGGCCAAAGGCCGCAGCAGCGGCCCACGGCCCGGCGGACGGCCACCGCCGCCCGGGCCGTCACGGTTCCCAGCGCCTCCGGGGCCTCCTCCGGCCGCAGGAGAAAGCTGAGATAGAGGCCGCCGGGGGGCGACTCGAAGCGC
>JAEEGK010029235.1_pt1 | contig 11006 bp, 8 predicted proteins | sample 8958771 | NCBI WGS metagenome assembly JAEEGK01 (sample SAMN16246547, study PRJNA631951) | gut metagenome | biome: gut microbiome; feature: rumen; material: SC-attached | host: Bos | place: Iran: Karaj | collected 2018-10 | reverse complement strand
CACGTTGGTGATGAGCAGCACCCCCCGCACCCCGCAGAGCCACAGTAGCCCCATGGTGAGGAGCGGAGCGACCAGGAGCCGCAGGGCCAGCATGAGGTATTCGTTGCCCTTTCGCAGCACGGTCCGCCAGCTAAGCCCCGCCAGATAGAAGCCGATGATGAGCATGGGCACCGGGGCGTTGAGGGCGGCCAGATAGTCGATGGGCCGGGCGATCAGTACCGGCAGGCGGAAGGGACAGAAGAAAAGAATGAGGCCGATCACCGCGCTGACGGTGCCCGGATTTACCAGGGCCTTGCGCAGGGACAGCTTGGCCTTGCCCCCGCTCATGAGGCTCAGACCGTAGGTCCAGAGGAAAAGGACGTGGGCGGTGTTGAAGGCTGCGCCGTAGATCACCGCCTCCGCGCCCCATAGCTCCTGCAGCAGGGGCAGGGCCATATAGCCGCAGTTGGGAATGACCGCGCCGAAGTGCAGCACCCGCCGTCGGGTATCGTCTTTGTCGTGGAGCAGCAGCTTGGCAATGCCGATCTCTAACGTATACATCACCGCCACCACCGCCAGGGTGATGAGAAAACCTCGGAGAAGGGAGGCTTCAAAGGGCTGCTGGAAGGCCTTGAACATCATGCAGGGGGTGACGACGCAGAGCATCAGGTCCGTGAGGCCCTTCACGCCCCCCTCCGTCAGCACCTTCAGCTTGCGGCAAAAAAAGCCCACCGCCATGACGATGAACAGGATCAGCACCTGGGTGCCGACGAATTTCAGGCTTTCCAGCATTTTTCTCCCTCTCTACCGCCGGCGGTCCCGGCGAGGGTATTCTAGCACATTCCCGGAAAAGAGAAAAGAGAGGAAGCGGTGTTTCCTTATGTAATCCCTCCCCGTTGACGGAGAACAGGCGATGTGTTATTATCCCGCTGACATAAGGATATGGAAGGGAAGCCATTGTGGATATCAAAGAGATCATCGGCCTATTTGCGGAGGCGCGGCCGCTGGAATACGAGATCAAAAACACCAGCCACGGGGAAGACGACTTCCGGGAAGCGGTCATCGTCCGATGGGAGAAAGGCTTCCTTCCCCCGGAGCTGGGGGACAGAATGGTGATCAAGCTGGCCTCCAACGGCTTCACCGACCCGGAGCACCTGGAAATGTGGGAAAGACTGGCGGAGGAGTACCGCCGCCAGGGATACTATTGCCCCCGCTTCCTGCGGACAAAAGCGGGGGAGTTCCCCTATGTGGAGTATCAGGGCCGCAAATGCATCGTTTATGGGGAAGAATTTGCCCGCTTTCGTACAGCGGACAGCTTTGCGGCAGCGGAAATTTCCCCGGATGGGAGATTCACTTATCTGGACGATCTCCTTCGCATGAACGCGGAAATCGCCGCCGCTCACCTGGATTTCACAGACCTGCCCTCCGCCTGGGTCCTGTTCGGCACCTTCGACCCAGCGGACACCGAGGATGAAGTGATGGAGAATGCCCGCGACTGGCTGGCCTGCGCGGAAAAGCTGCCGGACTGCTTCCGGCCCCAGGTCACCCGGATCTGGCAACGCTGGCGGCTTAACCGCGCTTTCCTGGAAAAGGAATACCACCGACTGCCCACCTCTGTATTCCAGGCGGACCTGAACAGCACGAACATCCTGTTGGACGAAAACGGGAGATTTGCGGGCATCATGGATTTCAACATAGCAGGGCGGGAGGTATTCCTGAATTATCTTTTCCGGGAAGTGCCTTTTATCTTCGGAAAGCGAGGGGAAAAGCCGGCGCCGGAGGAACCGGGATCCTGGACAGAGGAACTCTTGCGGCGGCTCATCTACGGTATCACGGTCGTCAAGGAACGATACCGGTTCAGCGAAGCGGAAAAGGAACTGGCCCTGCCCCTGTTCCGCTGCCTCAGCCCCCTGTGGTTCACCGGCGTGGAGCAGCTGAAGGCGGCAAAGGGGGACGAAGAGACCCGGGCCGTCCTGGACGATACGGAACGGGCCCAGACCATGGAGATCGACTTCCGTTCCCGGATGGATTGAGCAGCCTCACAGCGCCTTTTTCAGGATGATTTTCTCAGCTGTTCTGGCTTCTTCTTTGAACCCGTGCCGCAGGAACAATGCCGCTGCCGGGTTGTCGATGGCTATGTCGTCATACAGCACGGTGATCCCATTTGACCTGGCCTCGGCGCAGAGCAGCTCCAGCGCCTGCCCGCCGTATCCCCGACCCCGATACTTCGAGAAGATGATGACGTTTGCTGTAAAGCCCTGCATGTCCGCATCATAGTGATAGGCGATCTCTCCCACGAAATCCCCGCTGCTGTTTTTCACATAGCAGTATAGCCGCCCGTCTTTGGGGTTTGCCACCCACCTGTCGTACCAGTCGCCCCATTCCGCCTTCGGCCAGGGGATCGTGCCGCCCCAGGCGTGGTTATAGGACATGGTCTCTTCATCCGCCAGCATCATCCGGCGGAACCAAAGGTCCTCGAATTGGGGTTTATAGATTGTCAACATCCCATTGCCTCCAATATGTATAGGAATGTGCCTGCCGCAGCTGCGGCAGGCACATTGTGGATATGCGGGAAATCACTTCTGCCCGTAATATGCGCCGGGGCCGTGCTTGCGGAGATAGTGCCTGTCCAGGAGCGGCTTCTGCATGCCGCCCAGGTCCGGTTCAAGAATCATGGTGTGCCAGGCCATGAAGGCCACTTCCTCCAGCACCACCGCGTTGTGCACCGCCTCCATTGCGTCCCTGCCCCAGGCGAAGGGGCCGTGGCTGTGCACCAGGGCGGCGGGCACCGCCATGGGATCGTGGCCCCGGAGGGTCTCGATGATGACGTTGCCGGTCTCGGCCTCATATTCCCCGGCGATTTCCTCCGCCGTCAGCAGGCGGGTGCAGGGAATGGGGCCGCAGAAATCGTCGGCGTGGGTGGTGCCCAGGGCCGGGATAGCCCGGCCCGCCTGGGCGAAGACCGTGGCCCAGCGGGAATGGGTGTGGACGATGCCGCCGCAGTCGGGGAAAGCGTTATACAGCCGCAGGTGGGTGGGGGTATCGCTGGAGGGCTTCCATTTCCCCTCCACCACGTTGCCGTCCAGGTCCAGCACCACCATATCCTCCGGCTTCATGTCGTCGTAGCGCAGGCCGGAGGGCTTGATGACCACCAGGCCCCGCTTCCGGTCGATGCCGGAGACGTTGCCCCAGGTGAAGGTGACGAGATTATGCTTCGGCAGCAGGAGATTAGCCCGGCACACCTGCTCTTTCAGTTTTTTCAGCATGGTATCACCTCAAAACGTATCCACGGCGGCCTTTTCCACCGGGAAAGCCCGGCGGTACTTCGTCAGGAAGGCCCGGAAGCCCTCCACGTCCTCCGGCGCGGCAGACAGGGTGGAAGTGGCGGCGCCGGCGAAGACCCGCTCCGCCAGGTAGGCTTCCAGGGTTTCGCCCTCCCGCTTTTCCAGCAGGTAGGCGCAGAGCAGGGCCATGCCGTAGGGCCCGCCCTCTCCCGCCGTCTCCATGACGGACACGGGGGCGTCCACGGCAGCGGCCAGGAGGCGCTGACCCGCCTCCGGGGTCTTGAAAAAGCCCCCGTGGGCATAGAGCTGCCGGATGGCTACCTTTTCCTCCCCGGTGAGGATATCCAGGCCGATCTTCAGGGTGGCCAGGGCGCTCATGAGGTGGGTGCGCATGAAGTCCCCCAGCCCCAGCCGGGCGCCGGGCTGCCGCAGAAACAGGGGCCGCCCCTCATCCAGGTCGGTGACGCCCTCGCCGGACTCATAGTTATAGCTGAGGAGGCCGCCGCCGTCGGGGGCTCCCTCCAGGGCCTTGCGGAACAGGAGGTCGAACAGGGCCCCGCTGTCCATTTTCACGCCGACAGCCTCGGCGAACTCCCCAAAGAGGCCCGCCCAGGCGTTGATATCCGAAGTGCAGTTGTTGCAGTGGACCATGGCCACGGGCTTCCCCGCGGGGGTGGTCACCATGTCGATCTCCCGGTGGACGCCGGGTAGAGCGTCCACCACCACCATGGCGAAGTCGGAGGTCCCGGCAGAGACGTTGCCCGTCCCCACCGCGACGCTGTTGGTGGCGGCCATGCCGGTGCCCGCGTCCCCTTCGGGGGGCGCAAGGGGGATACCGGGGCGCAGGGTGCCGCTGGGGTCCAGCAGCCGCGCCCCTTCCTCCGTCAGGGTGCCCGCGGCCTGCCCGGCGGTGAGCACCCTGGGCAGCAGACTTCTCAGGGGGCCGGCCAGCGCAGAAGCCTCCGGCAGGGCGTCAAACTGCCGCAGCATGGCTTCGTTATAGTCCAGGGCCTCGCTGTCGATGGGGAACATGCCGCTGGCGTCCCCGATGCCGATGACCTTTTCCCCCGTGAGCCGCCAGTGGACCCAGCCCGCCAGGGTGGTGAAGAAGCGCAGGTCCCCCAGATGGGCTTCCTTATTCAGCAGGGCCTGTTCCAGATGGGCGATGCTCCAGCGCTGGGGGATGTTGAAGCCGAAGAGGGCGCTCAGTTTCTCCGCCGCCTCCCCGGTCATGGTATTGCGCCAAGTGCGGAAGGGGACCAGCAGGTTCCCTTTCCCGTCGAAGGCCAGGTAGCCGTGCATCATGGCGGAGATGCCGATAGCCCCCACGGTGCTGAGCTTTTCGCCCAGCTTCCCTTCCGCGTCCTGCCGGAGGTCGGCGAAGCAGGCCTGCAAGCCCTTTTCCGCGTCCTCCAGGGAATAGGTCCATACCCCGTCCTTCAGCTCATTTTCCCAGGAATAGCTGCCGGACGCCACGGGCCGGTGTGCTTTGTCCAGCAGCACGGCCTTGATCCGGGTGCTTCCCAGTTCGATGCCCAGGACGAAATCCTTCAGCGCCGTCATGCGAAGGGGTTCTCCGTGCGGTAGGGCAGGCTCTTGGGCTGGTTATAGCTCACGTCCTTCACCCCCAGGAAGCGGAAGGCGCTGAACAGGGCTTTGCCGTAGTGGCCGAAGGCCACGGCCCCATGGTGGGGGAAGCGCTTCTCGATGAGCACATGGCGGTAGAAGCGGCCCATCTCCGGGATAGCGAAGACGCCGATGCCGCCGAAGGAGCCGGTGGGCACGTCCAGCACCTCACCCTGGGCGATGTAGCTGCGCAGCTTCCCCTCGCTGTCGCACTGGAGGCGGAAGAAGGTGATCTTCGAGGGAGCGATGTCCCCTTCCAGGGTGCCGCGGGTGAAGTCGGGCTCACTGCCCTGGGGCTCCAGCAGCCGGTGCTGGATGAGCTGATATTTCACCGCCCGGTCCGCGCACATCTTGCAGGCGGGGGTGTTGCCGCAGTGGAAGCCCATGAAGGTGTCGGTGAGGGCGTAGTCATATTTGCCCTTGATGGCCTTCTCGTAGAGGGAGGCGGGCACGGAATTGTTGATGTCCAGCAGGGTCACCGCGTCGCCGGAGACGCAGGCGCCGATGTACTCGCTGAGAGCGCCGTAGATGTCCACCTCGCAGGACACGGGGATGCCTCTGGAGGCCAGGCGGGAGTTGACGTAGCAGGGCTCGAAGCCGAACTGCTCCGGGAAGGCGGGCCAGCACTTGTCCGCGAAGGCCACGTACTTCCGGGCGCCCTTATGTTGCTCCGCCCAGTCCAGCAGGGTCAGCTCGAACTGAGCCATCCTGGGCAGGAGGGCGGGGTAGCGGTTGCCGCTGACGCCCAGCTCGGAGGCCATGTCGGCGCAGACGGATTCGATCCTGGGGTCGTCCTTGTGGGCCTTGTAGGAGACCAGCAGGTCCAGCTCGCTGTTCTCCTCGACTTCGACGCCCAGCTCGTACAGCCCCTTGATGGGGGCGTTGCAGGCGAAGAAGTCCTGGGGCCGCGGGCCGAAGGTGATGATCTTCAGGTTCTTCACGCCGATGATGGCGCGGGCCACGGGCAGGAAGTCCTCGATCATCTTGGCGATATCCTCCGCCGTGCCCACGGGGTATTCGGGGATATAGGCCGGAATCTTCCGCATGCCCAGGTTGTAGGAGCAGTTGAGCATGCCGCAGTAGGCGTCGCCCCGGCCGTCGATCAGGTCCCCGTCCCCCTCGGCAGCGGCGGCGAACATCGTGGGTCCGTCGAAGTTTTTGGCGATCAGGGTCTCCGGGGTCTCCGGGCCGAAGTTGCCCAGGAAGACCAGAAGGGCGTTGCAGCCCGCCTGCTTCACGTCGTTCACGGCGTCCAGCATATCCTTTTCATTCTCCACCGTCACGGGGCATTCGTAGAGTTCGCCCTTGTAGGCGCTCTTGATGGCCTTCCGCCTTTGCTGGGACAGGCCGATGGGGAAGCAGTCCCGGCTGACGGCCACGATCCCCAGCTTCACTTCGGGAATATTCGCAAACATAGGGGTTTCCTCCTTTTTGGGCATATTCCGCCCATTTTGTTTATCATTCTATGATGGATTATACTGCTTTTTGCAGCGGTAGACAAGGGAGAAAAAACGGGAAGCGCAGTTTGCGCTTCCCGGAACGCTCGATAGTTTAGCCGAAGAATGCGGAGGCCATCATCAGGGCCATATAGGTGATGGGCATGTGCTGCATGGCCACATTGAGGGCCTGGGTGCTGCCCGCCTCCCCGGAGCCTGCCAGCAGGCCCAGCAGGGGGGCAAAGTCGCTGTCCGGGGCCACCGTCACCGGCGCGCCCTCCGTGAAAAGGCTGACGCCCCCGGCGCCGGAGAAGGCCGCGGCCGCGGCGCAGAGGAATTCATAAGCCGTCATCCCCTCGTCGCTGAGGCCGGGGCCGGTGAGGGAGTGGCGCAGGGTATAGTATGCGTCGATGCCGGGGATCAGGGAGCTCAGGTTTTCGATGCCTGCAGCGAGGGCCTGGGCAGCGTCCTGGTCGTTGGGCAGCACGATGTCCCGGCCCGCCCGCCCGAAGCCCAGACTGGGGGGCGGCAGCAGGGTCACCAGGTCGCAGGGGTTCAGCAGATTGAAGATGTTGGGATAGCTGCGCTCCAGCACCTCTCCCCGCACGGTGGTGGGGGTGGCGAAGGTGTAGCAGTAGATATCGTCGCTGCCCCGCTCCTCGTCCAGGAGCAGGCCCAGGAGGTTGGCGCAGGCGGCGCCCCGGCTGTGGCCGCAGAGAAGGAGCAGGGGAGCATCCTCCGCTTCCATGAGTTCCCGCAGACCGGCCAGCACGTCCTCCGCGCAGGCCAGGAAGTTTTCCGCATAGCAGGTGTTCTCGTCCCGGGAGGGGGCGAAGTCGAAATTGGAATACCATTCCCCGGCATTGGTGCCCCGTACCGTGACCAGCAGCAGCGTCCTTGTCTCCCCGCCCCGCTCGATCTGCTTCTTCCCCAGGGTCCAGGCGCAGGTGTGGCTGGTGTCGGCGTCGGATTTGTCGTAGTTCACCTGCTTCAGCACCGTGAAGCCTGCCACTTCCAGGGCCTGCCGGGTGGAATCCCGGCTCTGGGCGGCGCAGAGGGCCTGCGCCTTGACGGCCAGGCTCACGCTGTATTCGCCGCTGTTCACGGGCAGCTCCAGGAGCTCCAGCCCGCCCTCGAAAAGGCCCGAGGGCAGATCGAAGACCCCGCCCGGGAAGGGCGTGGGTGCCGGGGTAGCCTCCGGCGTAGGCACAGGGGTGGGTGCAGGCGTCGGCGTAGGCGCAGGGGTAGGTTCCGGCACAGGCGTAGGCGCGGTGGTGGGTGTCGGTGTCGGCGTCTGCGTCGGCGTCACTGTTTGCGCCGGTGTGGGCGTGGGCGCAGGGGAAGGCGTCGCCGCAGGCTCCGGCGTGGGTTCCGGTGTGGGGCTGAGCTGCGCTTCCTGGGTGGGCGGCGCCGTGGGGGCTGCCGTCTCTGCGGGCGTCGCTGACGCCGTGGGCTCCGGCCCTTCGGGCACGATCTTCCCGCAGGCAGCCGTCCCTGCCAGCAGGCATAAAAGCAACAAAAGTGCGATGATTCGTTTCATTTCAGAGCCTCCTTTTCGAGCCGCCGGAGAAGGCGTCAGCCCTCCTGGATGTCCTGGTGGAATTCCGTCATGATGAGGCCGGGGTTCTTCTCCTCCGCCCAGCGGACGGCCCAGCTGCCGTTAAAGATGAGTAGGTCCCCGCCCCGCACGTCCTTGACCCACATGGTGTCGCTGGTGAGGTCATAGTCCTCGGCGCTGAACTCCGGATTCTGCACCCGGCGGATCAGCTCATGGGCGATGTCCCGCCGCAGGTATTCCACCCCGTATTCGCTCTGCATGCGGAATTTCAGCACGTCGAATTGGAGCATGCCGATGACGCCCACCACCACCCGTTCCATGCCGCTGTTCGGGTAAAAGAAGATCTGGATGGCGCCCTCCTGGGCGATCTCCGTCATGCCCTTACTGAACTGCTTGCGCTTCATGGAGTCGATCTGCTCCACGATGGCGAAGTGCTCCGGCGCGAAGGTGGGGATGCCCGCGAAGCGGACGTTCTGCCCGCTTTCACAGATGGTGTCCCCGATGGAGAACTGGCCGGGGTCGAAAACGCCGATGATATCCCCGGCGTAGGCCTCGTCGATCACGTCCCGCTCCTGGGCCATCATCTGCTGGGGGCGGCTGAGGCGCAGGGCTTTCCCGCCCTGGAGGTGGTAGTATTCCTTCCCCCGCTGGAATCTGCCGGAGCAGATGCGCAGGAAGGAGATGCGGTCCCGGTGGGCCTTGTTCATGTTGGCCTGGATCTTGAAGACGAAGGCGGAGAAGTGGTCGTCCAGGGGGTCCACCGTGCCGCCCTCGGCGTTGCGCCGGGGCAGGGGGGAGGTGGTGAGCCGGAGGAAGCTTTCCAAAAACTGTTCCACCCCGAAGTTGTTGAGGGCGCTGCCGAAGAAGACGGGGCTCAGTTTGCCCCGGCGCACCTGGCCCAGGTCGAATTCCTCCCCGGCCCCGTCCAGCAGCTCCGCCTGCTCCTTCAGTGTTTCCAGATAGGTTTCCGTGATGCGCGGTATCAGCGTTTCCACGTCCTCCAGGGGGATGGCCACGGTCTCCAGGCGGCTGCGCCCCGCGTGGAAATCGTCGTAGGTCAGCACCTGCTTCGTCGCCCGGTCATAAATACCCTTGAAGGTGGCCCCGCAGGAAATGGGCCAGTTCATGGGATAGGTGCCGATGCCGAATTCCGTTTCCAGCTCGTCCAGCAGCTCGAAGGGGTCCCTGGCCTCCCGGTCCATCTTGTTGATGAAGGTGAAGATGGGGATGCCCCGCATGGCGCAGACCTTAAAAAGCTTCCTTGTCTGGGGCTCGATGCCTTTGGCCGCGTCGATGACCATGACGGCGGAGTCCGCCGCCATCAGGGTCCGGTAGGTATCCTCGGAGAAGTCCTGGTGGCCGGGGGTATCCAGGATATTGATGCAGTAGCCCTCATATTCGAACTGCATGACGCTGGAGGTGACGGATATGCCCCTCTGCTTTTCCAGCTCCATCCAGTCCGAGGTGGCGTGCTTGTCCCCGTGCTTGCCCTTGACGGAGCCCGCCGACTGGATGGCGCCCCCGTAGAGCAGAAGCTTTTCCGTCAGAGTGGTCTTGCCCGCGTCGGGGTGGGAGATGATGGCGAAGGTCCGCCGCCGCTCTATCTGATGTTTCGTATTTTCGTCCATTGTTTCGCTCTTTTCCTGGTTATTAATTAATAAAGTATATCCGATTTAACCCTGCGGCACAAGAAAAACTTTCGCAGGTACGACGGCGCCTTCCCGAAAACTTGACGGGTTTTTCCCATTGTGCTAAAATCCCGCTTGTCAGCGCCGGAAGGCGCCTGCAATTCCATGAAAACGGAGCTGTGTTTCCTTATGTCCTGGTTTTTCTTCGCCCTGATCTGCCTCCTGGGCTGGGGCTTTGCCGATCTTTTCTATAAGCGGGGCACCGATGAAAATGACCGCTATTCCCATCTGAAGATCGCCGTCTGGGTGGGCCTGGTGATGGGCGTCTGCGCCATAGCCCTGCTGCCCCTGGCGGAAAGCGGGTTCTCCCCGGCGGAGCTTATCGGCAACGCCGTGAAGTATTCTCCCGCCTCCCTCTGCTACATCATCTCCATGGTCATCGGCTATGCGGGCCTCCGCTATCTGGAGGTCAGCATCGTGTCCCCGGTTCAGAATGCTTCCGGCGCCCTCAGCACCCTGTGCATGGCGGTGTTCTTCCTGGTGAAGGGCCGCATCTCCGACCTGGGGGAGGAGTTCGACGCCCTGAACCTGGTGGGCACGGTGCTCATCGTGATCGGCGTGGTGGCCCTGGCCTTTGTGGAGCAGCGCCTGGCCCGCGCCGAGCGGACTTTGGCCCCTGCGGAACGGAAATACCGTTTCGGCGCCCTGGCCCTCCTGTTCCCCCTGCTCTACTGCGTGTTCGACACCATCGGCACCGCGGCGGACGGCATCATCCTGGATGAAGAGGTGGGCCTGGGCCTGGGGGAGATCGACGTCATCATCCTCTACGGCCTCACCTTCCTGCTGGCGGGCGTCGTGGCCTGGCTTTTCCTCCTCATCAAAGAGAAAAAGCCCTATAATCCCTTCGCCAAAAGCGAGGGCAGCAAGGGCATCGCCGCCCTCTGCGAGGAATTCGGCCAGGTCTTCTATGTCTACGCCATGGCCCGCAAACCCCTGCTGGCGGCCCCCATGGTGGCCTCTTACTGCATCGTCTCCGTGATCCTGGGCCGCGTCTTCCTGAAGGAAAAGCTGAAGCCGGGGCAGGTGGCCTGCGTGATCGCCGTCATCATCGGCATCGTGCTGCTGGGCATTTCCGACGGATTGGCGGAAGCATGATAGAAGTGAACAGAGGTTCGGCGCGGGCAGTCGGCTGACTGCCCGCGCCGATGTTTTTGCGGGTTTGGGCGGTGCGACCCCTGCTTCCGTTGAGTATTTTGGGGCAAAACTAAACCGGCGGTTGAAATCACTGATATCATCGTATGATTGACGGGAATTATCCGGATATAGTAAAATGCTATCGGAAGAGAATACACAATGGCAGCAGCCGGAAAGGAGCGGAAAATGGCTTTATATAGATGCCCCAGATGTGGGGAGATCGTGCCCAGGGAGGATGCCCGGCGGTGCCTGACCTGCGGCACCGTCTTCGATATGGATCATGAGCCGGTGCTGGACGACG
>JAEEGK010029233.1_pt1 | contig 11007 bp, 9 predicted proteins | sample 8958771 | NCBI WGS metagenome assembly JAEEGK01 (sample SAMN16246547, study PRJNA631951) | gut metagenome | biome: gut microbiome; feature: rumen; material: SC-attached | host: Bos | place: Iran: Karaj | collected 2018-10 | reverse complement strand
TTTCTCTGTCAATCACAATGTCCAGTCCTTTAACCCAGTCGATATTTGAGCTCTCGACGAATTGGTCCGGACAAAAAACGGTGTATACGGTTTTGTACTGTCCGTTTTCGACATGCGTCAAATCGACATTAATCACGCTTTCTCCTGTCGTACCGGAATCGCCTTCTATGAGATTATAAAAGACTGCCGAAGCAAATACATGCTCTTCACTGTCGGAGATTTCGACTCTGATACCTACTTTTTCCACAGGTTTGTATACCCGCCAGTTAAACTTGAGTTTTAGCGGTTCATAATCCGTAACTTCCACAACCCTGTCGGGATATTCGGCACGGGTCAGACGAACATCATCCCTTCCGAGCCATCCCGGACGCACATATTCCATGTAATCCGCATACGAGTCCGTCTTGACGGTTTCATTGCCAAAATAGCGTTTACATGCTTCATCGGTGTCCCCGTCATAGACTATTTTGCCATGGTCAAGTATTATGCAACGACTGCACAGTCTTCTGACCGACTCCATATTGTGGCTGACATAAAGAATAGTCCTTTTTTCCTGCGCAGCTATCTCTCTCATTTTATCAAGACACTTGTGCTGGAATTTAACATCTCCCACCGCCAGAACTTCGTCCATAATCAGTATGTCGGCATCAAGATGGGCCGATACCGAGAAAGCCAGTTTAACGTACATTCCCGAGGAATATCTTTTAACGGGAGTATCAATAAATTTCTCACACTCGGAAAAATCAATGATAGACTGAAGTTTGGAGTCAATCTCTTTTCTGCTCATTCCGAGAATGGCTCCGTTAAGATAGATGTTTTCTTTGCCCGTAAGTTCGGGATGGAAGCCTGTTCCCACCTCCAGAAGACTCGCTACCTTACCGTCTATATATATGTTACCCCGTGTGGGACTTGTTATCCTTGAAATAAGCTTAAGCAAAGTGGATTTGCCGGCTCCGTTGGAACCGATGATTCCCAGCGTCTCTCCCTTTTTCACTTCAAAAGAAACTCCGTCAAGGGCGGTAAACTTTTCATTATGAAGTTTGTCAGCCTCGCCTTTTCGCCGTCTTACCGCATCTTTAAGCGTTTCGCCGGTAACGGTGCCGAGAATGTAGTCTTTCCCGACATCCGAGACTTTTAAAATAACATCTTCCATGTATACTTACCTCGTTCCGCCCGCTTTCGCAGCCAAAATCAGTTCTTTTTTTGCTTTCTTAATGTGCCTGCCGATTCCGGTCTTCTTAACAGCCTCGTTAATCTCAGCCGCAATTGTATCCTCCGAAAGACCGGACAATTCGTCCCGAATAGGATTGTTAAGTACGGAACCGCAAACCATACCGAACTCTTTCTTAAGCTGTTTCTTGCCGGCTTTAACCGCTCTGTTATAAAGATTGTCAAGAAGAATAAACAATCCCGGGAGTACAGTCTCAGGTGCAACAGCCGGCTGTGCCTCATCCGCCTTTCCGAATACATAGAGGAAATTGACAAACAATGTCGCCTTATTTACATACATCATATATTCCGCAAGAAAACAAATATCCTCCGAATATACGTCCCCGGAATCCAAAAAGCGCAAACCGTTTTGGACCACTATATCCCTGTTGAATAATCTGCACGGAGCTTCCCAGCCGTCTCTGTAATTAAATATTCTGTCAGTATAGTTCCAGCGAAGGTCTCCCTCGTTCTTGATTGTGACGGTCTCCTGATTGTCCCTGAAAATAACACGTTCCGGCTCCTCTGATGGCCCCTTTTCTTTTAAAAACTGGAAACCGTACAGTTCACCTTCCGCAAAGCTCATTCTCTCCTTAAGAGTGCCAAGCGCTCCGGGAACAATATAGTCGCTTCCGTTTATAAACCATAACCAATCGCCGGTTGCCGCTTCTGCCCCGCCGTTTCTTGCCGCCGCAAGGCCATTGTGCTTTTGACGAATCACCTGCGCTTTGGTCTTTCTTCCTGCTTTGTTTATTTTCTCAGCATATTCGTCGCAAACCACAGCCGAACCGTCAATGGAGCCGTCTTCAACAATAATAAGCTCAAACTCCTCAAAGTCCTGAGATGCTATTGAATCCAGACACCTTCTTAAGGATTTTTCTGTATTGTATGAATAAACTATCAGACTAAACAGCACGTTTTTTCTCCTAAACAATATCTATGAAACTCTTCTCCGCACGACCGTACATTATCAGTCCCAGTATCGTCACCACAATGGTAAAGACAACTCCGTATATGGTTCCGGGGATATAAATTCCACCGGTTCCTGTCAGGCAATATCGAAAGTCCTCGATAAAAGAAGACATAGGATTTAAATACACTACATTTTTAAGAATCGAAGGCAGCTGAGATGTTGGATACAGCATGGGTGAAATGTACATAAGCGCTGACATGGCCACACTCGTAAGATGGTTAAAATCTCTGTACTTAACCGTCAGTGCCGAAAGAATAAGTCCGATAGCGGTTCCCATAATTGCCGAAAGAAGGAAAATCGGAATAATACCAAGCAGCTTTAAGCCTGTGAAAGCTATTTCGCCTCGGATAAAAAAGTAAACCCAGGCTGCCGCACATACCATAAACTGAAGCAAACCTCGCACAATGCAAAACAGCAGATTGGAAAGCGGCACTATAAGTCTGGGGAAATAAACTTTTCCAAAGAGGTATGAATTCTCCATAAGAACCCTGGTGTTTCCGTAAAAACATGATGAAAAAAGATTCCATACCACGGTTCCCGAAAGGCAGAACAGGAAATACGGAACCCCGTCCGAAGCCATTTTGCCCACGTATCCGAATACCAGAGTAAATACACCGGTATTGAAAACAACGTTGAAAATCATCCAGAAAGGTCCCAGTATGGTCTGCTTGTACTCAAGTGAATAGTTTCTCTTAAAAAGCATCCACACAAGACTCTTGTACTGCCATATTTCTTTAAAATCCACATTCCACAATTTAGGCTTGCTGCCTATGGTTGTGCGCCATGTTTTTTCCATGAAAGGTCTCCGTTTCCGATCAGTCCTTAAATACAAGGTCCTCTATTTCTTTGTATCTTAAATCTTCGTCGATAATCTTCTTTCTCTCGATAATCTTTTCTTTGTAATGAGCATGGAGTTCGGGATTGTCCAAAACCTTCTTCATGCCTTCGTAAATACCTTTAACCGAAGGCTCCATTACGATACCGTACTCGCTTTCACCGAGAAGTTCCTTAACGCCGGAGCACTCGGTAAGAAGCATGGGAGTATCAAGAAGCGCCGCCTCCTGGCTCACAAGCGAATAGCCCTCGAATATTGAGGTCGAAAGAAACCAGTCAGCCATCTTCATATATTTGTGAGGGTTGCTGCGAACACCCATAAATCTGACGCTCTTAACGCCCAGTCTGGCCTGTGCTCTCATGACACGATCGTATTCATCGCCCCAGTCTTCGCGTCCGCCTATTACCGCAACCTCGAAATTGTAGCCGTCCTGCTCAAGCATGTGAGCCGCTTCGAGTAAAAGGTCGTATCCTTTCTGGTAATTGATACGTCCGACCGTTACGAATAAGGGCTTCCCCGGTTCTTTGGCAATATCCATAACAGGCTCGTTGCCATCGTATACTATCTTGCCCACATTCAGGGGGTTGTATTTAACTACGTAATTGCCGGTGTCGCCCAGTACTTTAATCAGAGATTTCTTAATGTCCTCGGCAACGCACACTACGTTTGTATACTCTTTTAAAACATTGAATTCGTTCTCCGCAGAACCGTAAAGGTACTGTGAGTAATAATAATTGCTGTAATCCGTATGATACCAGGAATATTTTTTGTCGCACTTAAAGTCGGCCATTGCTTTGGTAACTTCGCCGTCTTTTAAAGCAATTATCACATCGAAATCATTGTGCTTTTTAAGACGCATATAGCGAAGCTTGCAGATTACTTTTTTAATCATGCATTTAACGTAAGCGGGACTTAACTTGCTGTTGTATCTTCTGTAGACAGTCTTATAGATGTATTTGACATCCTTGGGGAAATACTCGTAAAAGTCCCCTTCTTTAAATCTGGACATAACCGTAACGTCATATTTGTCATGCCATCTTTTTGCAAAATCCTGCAAAAGTTTTTCAACTCCGCCGCCCTTTATGAGATCGTTAACGATAAGGACTTTTTTCATAGTCAATCGTTCCTTTCAAATTAGAAAAAGAAAATTTCTCAGACTTCCTGTAAAGTTTATTTCCTGTCCGGTCTTTGTCCGTATTTGAAATATTTCCAAATAATCAAAGCAAGGCGCTTTTTTATGGGTATCCGTGAAAAGTTGGTGTCAAAGGATACCATTGAGTTGTATTCGTTGGACCAGGTCTTTCTCTTGTACTCATCGTTGGTCTCTCTGTACAGGTACTTAAGGTACTCAAGATACTGAAGCAACGAAGTGTCATACAGTTTCTTTTCGCCCCTGTCTTTGAAAAAGCTCATACGCTCGCGAAGTGCTCCCAGCTGGTCGTCTCCGCGCATTGCCACATCCTCGCCCATTATGCCCGTGTCACGCTGAAAATAGTTATAGAAGGCATCCGGAAGATAAACCACTTTCTTGCACTTATAAAGTACTTTGTATGTTGTAAATTCATCTTCGTGAAGACATCCCTCGGGAAAAGAAAGTCCCTTCCACAAATCCGCACGATAGAGCTTGTTCCAGGCTACCGAACAGACATTGACATATCTCATCATCTGAACAATGCTTTCTTTGCCGTCCCAGATTCCGGGGGCCTCCGATGTCCAGACTTCTTCGGTGCCGTCTTCCCAGACCTTCCTGATACCGCATGCCACAACATCGGCATTGTGCACCGCCGCTATCCTTGCCAGCGTCTCCAGGGTATGCCTGTCTATCCAGTCATCGCCGTCTACGAAAAAAATATATTCACCCGTAGCAACATTGATGCCGGCGTTTCTGGCTTCGGAAAGTCCTCCGTTTTCTCTGTGAATAACTTTGATACGGCTGTCCTTGCGGGCAAACTCTTCGGTAATCTCGCCCGATTCATCGGTAGAGCCGTCATCAACAGCTATTATTTCCAAATTGGTATAGGATTGATTGATAACAGAATTAAGGCACCGGTCTATATAGTCCTTAATATTATAGATGGGTATAATAACAGAAATAGTTTTCTCAAACCGTCTCACGCTCATGAGCAACACCTAACAGCAAACAAAAATTCTTGTAAAACGAATCCTTGTGCCATTCTCCTTTTTTTCCGAAAAAATTCTTAGAGAAACGCCCCATTGTTTCCCTTAAGCTATCATTCATAAGAATGCGAAAACCTTCCGCAAAATCGCTGATAAGATTGTCGCCTTTTGACACCAGAACAGCATTGTCCTCAGTCAGGAGCTCCGTAAGAGCCCCAGATCGGGTGGCAATAATCGGCTTCCCCATAGCCATAGCTTCAATAGCCACCATGCCAAAAGGCTCTTCATCCATTGTCGGAATCGTAACCACATCGGCGCAGGCCACTATCTCTGCCATTCTTTTGGCATCAACTCTTTTATGGCAAATAATATTGTATCCAACATTATTGCATTTCTCAACTATATGCTTCTCGTATTTTGTAGGAATATCGCTCAGTCCCACAATCAGAAGCCTGCAGTTGCATTTCTCACTATTATCCATAAAAAGTCTGTATCCGTCAATTATTTCAGAAACACCCTTCTGTCGGATGATTCTTCCGGAGTACAGAAAAACCGTTTCTTCGGCCTTAATACCCAGCTCACGTCTGACTTCATCCCTCTTGCCTATAAGGTTGTAGTCAAACACATCCGTGTCTGTTCCGTTGTACAGAACCGTTGCATCAGCTTTCGGCGCACACTGAAGAACTCTTCTTTTTATGTATTCACTTACGCAGATAAATCTGACCCCGTATCCCGCCAGTTTGCGGCAGTACTTCGGAGAACGGTATATATCCACGTCATTGTGCATGTGAAAGAAAACCGGGCTGTCTTTGGCAATTCCCGACTCAATCAGCTTCACCGCCAGTGACATCTGATTTTCCACTATAATTGCATCATATCGGTATTTGCATACAGTTAAAACTTCCTTGACCTTTGCGATTACGGCTCTATCAAAAAAGCGTTTGGCGCTGACCTCGCCCGGAAGTGTCCTGTAAATCTTGTCCGCTATCCGGTCTGCGAGTCCTGTCAATGCACTCTTCTTAACCTGATAAACCGTCGTATTGCGGTATTGAGGAGAGCCGATTTCACTGTCATATATAGAAAAAAGGTCGAACTTAACCCCTTCGACCTTTTCATTCTCCTCTGCAAGAAACGTAAGCAAAGACTCCACCGCTCCGCCTTTGACGGCGGGAACAGGCAATATGGCCGGTGATATGATTGCTATGTGCTTCATGCGTGGAGTCCTTTCTCGTTCATAAACGGTATCTTATATATCGGTTTAAGTAACAATTTTAAGACAAATTGGACCGCTACAGATATTATTATTGTAAGCAAAATCGCTGTCGGCGTAAACAGCCAGGCAGGCATCCTGTAGCATGACATATTCATGATTATAATTACTTTAAGATGTACCAGGTATGTCTCAAGCGTCAATGCCCCAAGAAAAAGGCTTATTTTATTACCGAAAGATATTCTGGTATTAATAATTAAAACCACTGTCAGGATTGAAGCTCCCAGTACTATCTTGAGGAGATAATCTCCCGCAAGGGGCTCTCTTTTGAACTTTAAATATGCCAGTCCCAGCACAACAGACACCGCCATAAATGCAAGAGCTTTTTGAATCCATTTACTCTTAGTCAAAGTCAGGAATTTTTCCCTGTATCTGTGAATTAAAATGCCCCAGGCAAAACCGTAGCATTCAGTCACCCATGTCGTTTCGGTTATAATACCCCGCTGTGATAAAAAATAAACAGTCAAGCTGAAAATTGCAACGCCGACACAACAAAGTATATCCGCTGCCACCCGACTCTTAAGTCGAATAATATGCGTGATCCAAAAGATAAAATAGCAGGCCAAAAGCCATCTGATCCAGCTCTCTATCACCAAAAATTCTTTTGCCTGAAGTTTCAGTCCAAAGCCAAGGCGCAGAACCAGAGCAAATATCAAAGTAACCAGCCAGCATGCCAGCACAAGTTTCGGCAGTTTCTTTCGCCAAAAAAATCTTATACCATCGGGGTTTTTATCATGTGAAAGTGACAATCCGTACCCGGAAGACATAAAGAAAAAAGTAATGCCGACATATCCGAAATGCAGTATCAATTCCTGAAGCGGATTTTGAAATCTGCTGTCCAAATGTGCCATAACAATAACAAAAATCCAGCTTGCCCGAAGAGTTTTCGTACTGTCAGCGTCAAAAAAATGTTCACCGTTATTATTGTACTTGGCCTTAAACAGAACCAGAAAAACCATAAAGGCAAGTATCAGCAGCGTTACGGCATAATCCATTTTAGTATTCTCCCAAACGACCGATATCGTTATGTACCAGCCCTACAACAAGATTCATTCCTATCCGAAAACCTTTCCGGGTCTGGCAAATGTCAGATATTTAGCTTTCGTCTTGAAAGAAAGGTGCTTCGAAAAAATCATGTGCTTAACCATAGCCTTATACTCAGCACTCATTTCTTTCCTGTATTCATCGTGAAAACTGTCTTTATTGGTATAAATATAGTGGCAAATATATTTCTCACATATCGAAAGAAGTCTGTCTGACTGTGAGTCATCGGAATCCCGCCACCATTTTATCTGCTGCATCCATGATTCTGTTTTGGAACAAACCAGCTTATCACTAACGTTACTCATGATGCTGCCACTTCTTTTTCTGTAAAAATACAGAGGTTCCGGACTAATGGCAATCTTGGCGCATCTTGATACTACTCTGGGGAAAACCCAGCTGTCTTCATTGTTGTGTCCTACCGGAAATTCAATTCCGTCCCATATCTCTTTCTTGTAAATCTTACCCCAGACAACTATTGCACTTTGGAAAAAACGCTTTTCTTTGTCAGCGTAAGTATCATATACATAGTCTCTGTAATCATTGTATACCGTTAACTTGTCAACGGAAGAAAATTCTCTGAATCTGTCTTCGCCGGGAACATTCTCATATCTTCCGACTCCGGTCATATCTGCTCCGGTGATTTCCATGTTAGCGGTTAAAGTTTCGAAGTATTTTTCTTTAACCGAATCGTCTCCGTCAATAAAAGCTATGCACTCACCGGTTGCTGCCTTCATACCGGAATTTCTTGCGGCAGAAAGGCCTCCGTTGGTCTGATGTATAGCCTTAATTCTCTCATCTTTGGCGGCCCATTTGTCAACTATGGCAGCTGTCTCATCCGTTGAGCCGTCATCCACGAGTATTATCTCAAGATTATTGTAGCTTTGCTTAACCAAACTTTCTATGCACTCATCCGCGTATTCTTTTACGTTGTATAGTGCTACGATTACAGAAATCTTCATAAGGCTTTTATTCCTCCTCATATCCCGTACAATTTCCCGATTATCCTATATATGATAACACGAAAAAAAGAGAAAAGACAAATCATACAAAAGAGTTAGAATCTATTTCAGCGCTCTTTTCTACGCGCATTATGTATCTTCAAACATTACAATTAGTGTCTTTTGCTTGCAAAATTTCCTATATAATGATAAAAGTATAGGATAGTGTTTTTTACCAAAAGATATCAAAGATGTGTTTTGCCCTTGTGGAAAGGATGGATATAAATGAATAAAATTCTCGGTATTTTTAAAACATCGCTTAAAGTTGTTATTTACAATGTTTACCTATTCTTTTGCGGACTTTTTATTAAACTCTCTAAAGTTAAATATCTCCTTTTTCTGGCTCCCGGCCACGGAAACATAGGAGATCAGGCTATAGCGCTTTCAGAGCTGCAGTATCTTAAAGAATTAGGTATAAAGCCCTTTGAAGTAAAGACAAAAGCCTTTGACTATAGTGGTAGTTTTTTTCCAAAGATGATTCCTTCCGATGCTGTCATTTTGGTTCATGGAGGCGGTTTCCTCGGAACCTTGTGGAAGCACGAGGAACAAAGAGTCCGCAAAGTTTTTAAAAGCTTTCCTAATAATAAGATAGTCGTTTTCCCGCAGACCGTTACTTTTTCTGACAGTACCCAAGAAGACAAAGATTTTTTTGAAGAATCCAAACGCATATATTCCTATAACAAAAAAATGACCCTCTTTGTCAGAGAGGAAAACAGTTTTAACTTTATTAAAGACAAAATGCCCGACATTAATGTGAAGCTTGTTCCCGACATTGTAACTCGTTTCAAAGTTCTCAACATGAGTAGTTCACGCAGAAATGGAATAGTATTCTGTTTTAGGCACGATCACGAAAAGAGTCTCACCGATAGTCTCAAAGAAAAAGTCATAGATTCCGTAAAAGAAATCTATCCCGATGAGCTTACAACATTTACCGATACCGTTGTTAATCACAACATTGGTAAAAATTCACGTAAGGAAGTCGTTGGTGCCAAGTTGCAACAGTTCGGCCAATCCAAGCTTGTAATTACAGACCGGCTCCACGGCATGGTTATGGCTGCTATTACTGACACTCCTTGCATTGCATTCGGTAATTCCAATGGTAAAGTAAAAGGAGTTTATTCCTGGATAAAAAACAATGAATTCATCAAGTATGTAGATAATATAGATCAGTTCAAGGATGCACTTAATAATCTTAATTTAGATAAAAGATATGAGTACTTCATTGACGAAACATTATTTACTGAATTAAGTAACGCCATAACTAAGTAATGAGAAGTCCGAAAATTTGGAGATACTTGATTACAATGATAAAGGCTGAGCGGTGATTTTACTCACCCTCAGCCTTATATAATATGCTATGCAAAATATTTCTTTTCTTTTCTTACCCGGTGATACATCTTCCTCATAAAGTAGAACATCTGGAATCTGCAATATCTCAAGACAAAATATCTGAACGCATCTATCTTTCTTCCTTTGCGCGAATCACTGAGTATACTTCGGAATTTGGGCTTTTTTAACTCCTCATTACAGAGCTTGTATCTTTCCTTTTTACCTAATCCGTTGGTAGTATCTTCCATGAACGCAGAAAGCCTTGAAACCCAGTCCATCAAATAAATCGAATCAATAACATACTCGTCATCCTTGGTAACACCGGGCTGCTTTAAAGCAAACTCCAGCAATCTGTCAAAGCTCTTGCAAACATGCTCAATAGCGCCATCATAATACGCAGCGGAAAGCGAATCATGTCCATGCTTAACATAGTGATATAGAGGTATATTAATAACCCCAATAAAACCCTTGGCCACATCGAGATAATCCAAATTAAAAAGCATATCCTCCGCTATATGAATCTTTCCATTAAATCTGACATTATTGTCCTTTATTACCGCCATGGAATAACATTTATTGGTAATAAAATTGAACAGCTTATTCCACGAAAGCATAGAAACATCATGGTTTTGAAGCAGATAGAACTGCCCTTCCTTGTATCCTCTTATGGGCTCAAGAACATGCTTCTCTCTGGGCACCAGTCTATCGTTACGATTCTCCCAGATCATCCCTGATAAAATGAAGGAAACAGAATCTCCCCACATATCAACAGCCTTAACATACTCTTCAAGTATTTTGGATTCAGGATAATCATCTGCATCAAAAAAAGTCACCAATTCTCCCGTCGCATTATCAAGGCCGGTATTACGCGCCTGCGAAACACCGCTATGAGCTATACTGATACACTTTAAACGAGAATCCGCTTCGGCAAATTTGTCACATATCTGAAGTGTCTTGTCAGTCGAACCGTCATCTACAACTATCAATTCAAAGTTGGTATAAGTCTGATCAAGGACGCTTTTCAGGCACTTTTTTATATATTTTTCCGAGTTATAAGTCGGTATAATTACCGACACTAATGGTTGCTTCATTGTTTTTCCCCGTAATCAAATTCACAACATTAAAACTGACTACCGCTTAACATACCTCCTATAAGGAAGAATGCAAAAGCACGCGTCTAGCACCAAAAATCCCTTATAATTCAAATTCCGATTTGTCAGGATACTTCTTT
>JAEEGK010029232.1_pt1 | contig 11008 bp, 7 predicted proteins | sample 8958771 | NCBI WGS metagenome assembly JAEEGK01 (sample SAMN16246547, study PRJNA631951) | gut metagenome | biome: gut microbiome; feature: rumen; material: SC-attached | host: Bos | place: Iran: Karaj | collected 2018-10 | reverse complement strand
TCTATTGCGGTCGATGCACTTATGACCGAACCTTCCGGTCCTATTATAAAAACTATACGTGGAACCGGCTGGAAGTCGACTTCGGCATTGAAGGCCTCTACAACAAGATTGCCGTTGTTGTCTAAGCCAAGGAGCCGGATAAACGTCCAATCTCCAAGGCTGAAACTCACATCAAAGCCTGTTTCATTGTTATGCAGAACCAAGCTGGTTTGGTTTCTGCCGGTTACAGTTCCGCTGAATCCATATTCATTCGTTCGTTCTACGCTTGCTGCATCGTAATCATAGACAAACGAAGAGATACATCTGTACGATTCATGAACGACAAAAACCAATCTATTATCTGCTTCGTACATCAGCATTATGGAACCCGCAAAGCCTTCTCCGCCATACCAATCGCCATTATCGAAAGGATCCTTCGGGTCGACAGTTCCCCTCTCCTTTGGCAAATCTATCTCCGATAGTCGATTCCCTGTTTCCAGGTCAAGCACATAAAGCTTGCACGGCGCCATTTCCGGTTCAGCAACAATAAACATCCTACTATTTGCTACAGCGAATTTCTCGCCATAATGATAATAGTCGGTGCTTTGTGCAAATTGGAACCCGCTGATGAACTCACTGTTTTCGCTGAATCGGAGTACGTTATTCGCAGCGGAATTTAATACATAGAACCCATTTCCACACATTGCGAAATCTTCCGGCCAGTTTGTCATATCGTCAACGATGCGATCTCTGAATAATAGTTCGTCTGCTCCGGATCCGATAGGAATCGACGAAGCTATTTCGCCAAAGACTCTTTCTGGACCCGGTTGTACTGTTGGCGCGACAGAAACATAAGCGGTCGAATCAACCGGGTTCTCGGTTATAGCGGGCAAAGGACTTTCTGATACTTGCGGTGCTATCGCCTGCGCGGTAGCCGTTGGAATAGGGGATGCATCCACTGGCGGTTTGCCAGTTTTGCATGAAGAAGATGATAATAATATCACTGCAATTAGAGCTGCCGCGATAAGAACTTCTATCTTTTTCACTCTTAGTCCTCCCTCCTAAACCGAATGACAGCCATACAAGTTCTCATAATTAAATCTCCTTTTATTTTATAATATAAGTTTCTGAAAGTCAAAGAGTGTTTAATCACATCACATACTGTTTTGAGCTAAGCTCCTGCACTGACTCGAGTGTTTTCATGACTATCTCTCGCTTTCATAGCGATAAACAACTTTGTCATGCAAACAATTCGAGTCCTAGAATAAAACTCATTTATACCTCCTTTATTTGATGTCAATCTTATTTTATGAGGAGAACGTATGAGGAGAACGCCCCCAGCAGCGTTTTGTCGTACTCGATCATGCATCACCTCCTGTTTGACCTGTACGGCGTCCTGTGAAATTCTTCCTGAACAGCATCGCATCTCTATACATCGTTTTTATGCACTGTTCTTTGTTCTTCACTAATAAAGCAACGATAGAGGCTAAAAGTGGACAACACTATTAAAATATATTTTCTGCGATTAACTAAGGGGGATTTTAAAGACATGTTTTATAGCAAATCTTTTCTTATAATAAAACAGCACCCGGCTCATGCCTTTATGGGTGCTGTATTTGAGTTTTATGAGACGATTTGTGACTTCGCTCGATCAGTTGTTCATGCTTATAATCATGTCAAGAAAAACGTTTCTATGTGCAGATGTAGCATGTTGACATAAACGCCCTCCTGCATTCAGTGCATGACACCGGGCAAATAGCAGTTATTGTCAATCCCTTAGCGCTCCTATAGGAACGATTTTAATCCCGTCCTCGCGTGTGTATGCCATCTCGCCGCCGGTGATGACCATCAGAAGATCGGGTTCACGCAGAGGAACCTGGGTTTCCCTTTCGTTATACTTTTTGATAAGGCGTTTTATCTCGAGAAGATGTATTCCATTGAGCTCGGTCTGTCAATGAGCATTTTGATGTATTGAGGCAAATTGTTATGTGATTTTGAGGCGAATTGATTTTATTAATTGGGATATATTTATAGAATGTAAAAAAGATTCGACGGAGTCTTCTTGCCATGTATAAACTGAGCTATGTGAAAACTAGATAGCAGAATTGGTTTGTTATTAAGATGGAAAAAAGCCGTTCATCGTGAACGGCTTTTTTCGAATCGTTAGCAATGCTTCACCCTTGGATAGGCTATTAATCCATCGCTTCGAACGGCAGCACGCAGATACGAACCGCGTCCTCATCGCAGTGCATCTCATAAAGGTAATCGTCGGGACCGACTGTCCTGCCGCCGTCGGCGGTCATATAGGAATCCATGAAATAATCGATCTTTTCGCAGCGGAGGAGCCGCCCGTCCTTATCGTAGATCTGATACAGGCCAATATCATCCTGCCCTTCGATGGGAATCTCCTGAATGACGTACAACTCGCCGTTCTCGCCGACCTTCAGGACGTCGATCCTCGACGAACGTACGCCGCTCGAGGGCTCCGCGGGGAAGCTCCAAATCATACCGTTCCTCGTTACGGTGAAAGTATCGTTCTCAAGCGTCCACTGCGTCGAATAAAGACTGGTCACGCTTCCGTCCGAAAGGGATACGGCCTTCGTCATGATGAGATCCGGGCCGATAAGCGTCAGGATCAGCCTGCCGTCCTCCGCGTAATACTCCGAAACGTGGCAATATTCAAGCATCCCCTGAAGCTGAGGAACGGGGATCTCGGAAGTCGTGCCGTTGGGGTAAACGGCCACGATCCGCGAATCATAATAGGGGATAAGAACATAGTAAACGCCATCGTATTTTGTTACCCTTGTCGGATAGGCCTCAAGCATCACTCCGACCGGCACGCTCCTTTTGAGCTGCCCAGAGGCCGGATCGTACACGCAGAGCCTAGCTCCGATGGTATCGACTATGGCTATCTCTCCGTCGTCGGTGACGCAGAACGCTTCGGGGGAATAATGTACCATCTCCATATCCTCGATCGACTCAAGATATGTCATCTCTTCTCCGAGTGAGGGGTTTGCTGAAAGCTCTTCATACGAATACCACTTGACAGGAATGGCGAGCACTTCCTCAAAAGCACTGTACTCTTCGGGAATCTCGACGACCGGAAGCAAAGGATCGTCCGTATTTGCAGGTTGTTCGCCGCAATCGGGAGCTTCAGTCAATTGTTCTGTGGGGAGTGCAGTATTATCCAATGTGGCTGCCGGATCAACCGCTTCGGTCTGCGGGCTCTTACATGCGACAAGAGAAAACACAATGATGATCATTATAGCAAAATAGAGTATTCGTTTCATATAGCCCTCCATAATTTGATGTCAATCTTATATGATGAGGAAAATGCCCTCATTTGCACTTTGCCTTGCGCGATCCGTTATCACCTCCCATTTGATCTGCAAGGCCTCATGTAAACTTTTACTGAACAGTTTTGCATCTCGATGATATCTTTTCGGTGCACTGTTCTTTGTCCTACACTAATAAAGCAACGATAAAAGATAAAAGTGGACAACGTTGGTAAAATATATTATCTTCTGCTGACGAGGGACTTCAGGGGACCGATCGATTCTTTGCGAAAAATACAGCACCCGGCAAGTGCTTTTGCCGGGTGCTGTAAAAATGTTTGATCAAGGAGTGCTTAGAACTCAATGCTGCTTATCGTCACAGAATCCTCAAGACAGGTCATCAGATAGATCGCTCCGTCATTCGCAAAGAATACCGGGTAAAGAAGGTTGTCGGTTATTGATTCGGTGAGTTTGATATCGGCGCTTGCGAGCAATGAGCCCTCCGTATCGTACAGGCACAGGGTGGTGTCCATTTTGCCCAGGTCATACTGCTTGTTGACAATGATCCATATTTTGCCCGCTTCCGGATCAAAACGCAAAAATGTCGTTATCGTGTCCTCGCCGGCGTCAATGGTGAAGCTCATCCCATCGAACTTGTAGCTCTTGATCGGGGATAAGCAATCGACATCCGCACTGATCGTCTTGTTCCAAACGCCGCTTTCAGGGTCGCAGGTATAGAAGACCATATCATCGGTAACAACGGTCAGGATCCCGTGCTCATCTTCGGAGAGGATCAGATGAAGATCCAGCCCCTTTATGCCATCGGGCAGGTTGAGCGTCTTTTCGAGCTTAAAATCCTTGTCATAAACGCATATGAACGGCTGATCATCGTCCGCAGCATATGTTCGGGAAGCGCCAACGAAGAACATATTGCAGCGCCTGTTCCGGTCAAGCGGATAAGCCGATCGCTCTTCGCCGGAGCAAACCAGTACGCTGTTTTTAGTGGAATCGAGAATATAAACGACGCCGTCCTTCACGGCAAATGCGCTTGGCCCGAGAATTACCCCTTCGACGTCATAGAGATAATGTACGTCCTTCTCTCCATCGCCGACAGGAACGGTCAGCAGGTCCGTAATTTTCCCGATCACCGGATCGGGCTTGGGAACGGGGGTCACCGTTTCCGTATTGTCAACAGCGGCCGTGGGTTCCGCAGTGGGTCCCGCAGGAGCTTTTGTGGGATCAACGGTTGCGTCTCCTGTCCTGCCGCACGCACAGAAAGCCATCATTGCCGCAGCCAAAATCATGATAACAGCCTTTTTCATGTGCTATTCCTTTCCGCTCGGTCTATGCGAGCTGTGTTTTTACGATTTTTTTATACAATTTTGCACTAAAGGTTCTATTTTATTTCAAGCTCATTCAGAGCCCTCAATAACTACCACACTGTTGCTGGGGATGTTGTAAACAACTTTGCCGCACACGCTGCACTTATATTTAGTGCCGTATGGCGCCCAAGAATGGGATTCGACAGCCGTTTTTTCGCCGCACCCATGTATGCAGTAATGCCAGTGCGTATAGCTGTCGGACTTATAATCTGACGAAAAACTGCATGTTCCCGTATGCCCGCAGTAATAAGGGGTGCGGTGCGCATAATCGGATAGCGATGACCCCGTCTTTTCTCGGAATATTACACAGTTATACGTGCTGGTTGTACACTCGAAAACCTTTATCATCCCCGCGGCTGTAACTTTGTCGAAGAGGATAGCATGATTCGGTTTTCCGCTTACATTGTACCGAACCAGAAAATCCATAGACTTCATATTGTTCAAAGAGGACTGTCCGGAGTATCCATCGGCTATCAGTATCCCAGTCCCGTGATGGCTTGACAGACCATAAGTATAACTGACATATCCCGAACAATCAAGCCCACAAGTGAGGTAATAATAATCCCCGATATTTCCGGTGGTATAACCTGCGTTTTTATCGTTTAAGAAATCTGTAGTAGAGTCGTGCATTCCTCCATCGCAATATGGAATACTTGTTATCGTATCGCCTATTTCAGCACTTGCAATATGGGAAGGAAGTATAACACCAGAACCACTGGGAATTGTGTTGTTACCTTCTGTTAAAGTCCATGTGAGAGTCTTTGCCGCCATTGCTCGGCTACGGACATCCGTACGAGAATAGCTCGTCAACGGATTCATCGATCTTGTGTTAACTTCCACGTCTATTATCACGTTATTCAGATTAAATGAGGGTCTTTCTTTTTCAAATACAAGAGGACGTACTTCAACGCCTTCTTCTATACACGTCATGACGTAAACAGTGGAATCCTTGGCAACATAGACGTCATAAAGGGGAAAGCAGAAAGCCTTGCTGTAATCAATTGTAGAATAGCCGACCAGTTCCCCGTTGTGGTCATATTTGCAAACAGAGGTGTTTATATCAATAGTTTTGGATCCGGGATGGCTTTCATATACGATAACAATAAGGTTGTCGTTTTCAATGTCTGCACTCAAGAATCGTGTGACAGTATCCTTTCCGGAATCAAATTCAAAGGTATAGCCATTAAATGAATAAGTCTTGTTATCAGACAGATTATCGACATCAACAGAATACTCTTTTGTCCACAGGTTATTGCTGATGTTAAATGAATAATATGTCATATCATCGGTAAGTATTCGAAGCATACCGTCCTTTTCTTTGTCGAACATGTAAAAACCCTGTTCGGAAGCTGAGTTTGGAATGGGCACCGTTCTCTCAAAGCGCCATTCCTTGTCGAATACAAACAGCTTTGGCTCCGCTTCATCTGCAACATAGTTGTGCTGTTCTCCAATAAGGAACTGTATCGGATGAGAGCACGGATCAAGCGGGAATACGTTGCAACCAGCCTTTGAGAATTGGAGCAGCCGCCCCTTAACTGCATCCAATATAAAGAGATCTTCCCCGTCTACAGCAAATGCCTCGGGGCCGGTGCTGTCGCAATCATCGGCAAAATAGCCAATTTCATCTTCTCCATCTCCTGCAGGGATAAACCAGTTCGATAAGCCCTGCTCCCGATTGTTGCTGTCCTTTTTGCATACATTGGTGAGGTCTCCTCTGATGTCTTCGCGAGAAGCGGATGCGTTGCTTACCGCGAGAAGAGCCATAATCATGATAAGAATAATTGACAATATCTTTTTCATTTGAACCTCCATTCGTTTTTGTTACTAATTATTATTTTGATAAGGGATAGCGTCCTCATCGCCGCTTTTCCTTACGTGATCCGTTATCACCTCCCATTTGATCTGCAAGGCCTCATGTAAACTTTTACTGAACAGTTTTGTATCTCGATGATATCTTTTCGGTGCACTGTTCTTTGTCCTACACTAATAAAGCAACGATAGAGGGCAAAAGTGGACAGTGAGAATAAAATATATTATCTGCGACTGACGAGGCGACTCGGGGAGACTGTTTTATAGTTGAGCTTTTTATGAAAATACAGCACCCGGCAAGTGTTTTGCCGGGTGCCACACAAGGGAACGATCAAGGAGTGCTTTTATGAGTTGGCTTATGTTTTGGCACAATCAGTATCCCGCATCGATTATCACATCGAGATGCGAGACGTACTCCATGCGCAGATGCGGCTTGGTGATGTAAACGCCGTCCTGCATGCAGCACATGATGTAGAGCTCACCATCGGAATTGATAAACATTGCGTTTCTCGGATAAGTAAGCACGTTTCTGCGATCGACTACAGTCGCTCCGAGAAGATTGCCGTTGAAGTCGTAGACCCGGTAGCTCATTTCTTCGTGCGGAGCAGGGATGTCCGGATTATACGTCAATACATAGCAATACACACGATCGCCAAATATCCTCAAACCGGACGACATCGAGTTTTCACCTGTGAAGATCTCGACTGTATCATCGCCGATCGTATAGGTCGTTTTCGGCTCTGCAACTCCCTCCACACCGATAACGTACTGCTCAACAAATTCGCCGCCGATCAACTCGTAACATGAAAGATAATGATCGAACATGATCAGCTTCCCGTTTTCTTCGAGAAGCTTGAACACACCTTGCTTCTGAACCTTCTCCGGAAGAGGAATCATTTCAAGCAGACTGCCGGTCATATCGAATACGGGTATCGCGTCGATCAGATATTCGCAAGAGCAGGCATATATCCTGTCGTCAACTATCGCCATCGCCTGATAGTAGTCGTAATAGTGCTCGGGCTCGGGAAACCGGATATAGCTGAGCATGCCGTCATCATAGACGATGACGCGGTTTCTCAGAGAATCGAGGATATACACCTTCCCGTCCTTTATCACGAAAGCTTCCGGGGAACGCTGCACAGAATCGACCTCGCCTGCATCGGCATATCCCAATTCGTTTTCACCGTCGCCACAGGTAAGGTGCAGGATGACCTCGGCGTCCCTTATGCAGTCGCCTATGGCGTCGGGATCGTCGGGAAGCGGGAACTCTTCGATAGGCTTGAGAGTGGGCTCGGGAGTCGGCGCAGCCGTAGGCTCGGGAGTGGGGGCCTCCGTGGGGCTCTCGGTGGGGACTTCCGTAGGCGCTTCGGTCGGGTTTTCCGTCACGGTCTCAGTCGGCTCGGGAGAACCCTGAGCGTCTTTGGTCGGTTCTTTTTTGCATGAAGCGAAGATAAGCAGCATTATCGCGCACAGAAGGATGGAAGCAAGCTTTTTCATTTTTACAATACCTTCCTTTCAGTATCATTTTACAAGCTCTGCCGGTATATTTCAATGGTTAATATAGTTCTGTTTCAACAATACTATTGCAAGTTTTATCTGCAGGGTATTGGTCTACATACAAGAAGCATATCTTGCACCGATATCCATTCTGATATGCAATCCAAGAATGATCGGCAAGGTTGCGGATCCTGCCGCATACGGTGCATTCCTGCCAATGCTGCTGACCATTATGAGCATATGTACTTGTCCATGAATGATCGGAAATATTGCTCTTTCTTTCACAAACGGTACATTCTTTCCAGTGCTGCTGGTCGTTATTAACATATGTGCTGGTCCACGTATGACTGCTTTTTGTTCCAGCCTCCCCACAATGAATACATGTTTTCCAATGCTTTGAAGAATTTGAATGGTAATCACTTCCCATCGTACATGTTTCTGTTCCGCCACAAGCATAAGGTGTACGAATAACTGAACCCGACAAATCTGCTATTTGCCAAGTTTTATTCTTTACTCCCTGCATTAGATCGTCAGGGTCACTTGCGTCATATACAGTCGTTGACTCAATCGTATTAATACTTACACTAGTGACAAGCGTACGGAACAACATTATGTGATTGGCATGGCCAGGCACATTATACCTAAGAATGAAATCCATTTTCTTCAAGTTGGATAAGGAACATATTAATGTACTATTGCTTTGGTTTCCGTTAACATAGTGACCATACGAGACAAAATCGTCAGTTCCATGATACGAAATATAATATGCGTAACTGACAAATCCAGAGCAATCAAGACCTATGGTACCATCAGCGTGCCCATGATCATGATCGGTGTTTCCGGTTATTGAGTATGCAAGTTTTTGATCAAAACCAGAACTAATGCTTAAAAACCATCCTCCGAAACAATACGGGATTCCATGCATCGTTTCAGGAGGCTCTTTGTTTTCAAATTGAATCGGAATAATAATGTTACCATATGGTGTAGTGTTTCCATCGTGCAATTCCCATTGATGTGTGCGTGCAGCATCTGCACGAGACTCTACTTCGGCCCTCGTTTTACTTGTTACCGTCGAATACCTTGTAGGAAGGATCTTGCCATCGCTCTCAAGAATGTTTTCGGCGATCTCGGTCAATTCGTCCATATGAGACTGATATTCCATTCGGAAGTTGGGTTTGGTTATATAAACACCCTCCTCCCTGCAAAGCATGGTATATACTATGCCTGTGGAAGGATCAACATTGACGACCATGTTGGGAAGACTATAAGCTTCAAGGTTGTTAATAACAGTGCAGCCGAGGAGCTGCCCCTGCATATCATACTTCCTAACGGTATATTCGGTTTCGATCACAGGAAGATAGGGCACGAATTCATACACGCCGACAAGTAGTTCGCTTTCGGAATGCTGCAGATACTGAACAAGGCAGGTCGGGCCGACGTCAAGGTCCACCTTTACGTTCGGAAGAGAAAGCGTCTCTATCTGCTCAAACCGTCCGTCTACGCCAATCTGACAATCCTTGATCCACTCATAATCAGAGGAGTTCAGCTTGAAGCATTCAAGATCGTGAGTCAGCATGCAGAGTTCGTTGCCATTGCTGTAAACCCTATATATGTCGTTTGCCGCAACCTTTTCGGGGAACGAAACGCTTCGAAGGATCCTGCCGTTAATGTCCATAACATTAATGCCGTTGCCGACGATATAGAAGCGGTCTCCAACCAGAGCAAACTTAGTCGGATGCTCGATCCCGCTGACAGGTATATACCTTGCCGCACCGTCTTCGATAGCGACGATCCTGTTTTTCACGGAATCAAGAATGTATACATCGCCACCGCTGACGGCAAAGGATTCCGGGCCTACATTTTCTTCTTCGTCTTCATAGTAGCCAATGGCATTCTCGCCATCCCCGGAGGGGATAAATGCAAGCACCTCTGCGTCCTCGAGTGCATCGGCAGATGAGCTCCTCTGCATATCGGGACGCGCTGCGGCACTGCCGATAACGGCAAATGCCATGATCATAATAAGAAAAATTGACAATATCTTTTTCATTTGAACCTCCATTCATTTTTGCTGTCAATCTTTTTTGATGAAGGAAGCGCCTTCATCGTCACTTGCCGTACAGAACTATTTATCACCTCCTGATTGTTCCGCACGGCCTTCCGTAATCTTTTCCGAACAGCTCCTCATCCATGTGTACTGATTGATGTGCTCTGTTCTTTGTCCTACACTAATAAAGCAACGCTTAATGGAAAAAGTGGACAACAAAAAAGAAAATATATTTTCTGCTCTTGCTATTTGTTTTGCTATGTGGTATCATTACAGTATGGAAAGGGAGTCGATTTGATCGTTCTACGAAAAAGAATGGAGATCATCCTATGCTGCTGTTTTTATCATTGATCGAAACAGAAGAAGACCGCAGCTTTTGCGAAGAGCTGTATTTCAAATATCGTGGCGAAATGTACTATAAAGCGTTGTCGTATGTTAAAAATCACTACGACGCAGAGGATATGGTACATACTGTCTTCTGCGAGGTCGCGGCAAAGTACATAAGCAGGCTTGAAACGTTTGATGAAGAAGCCAGAGAACGATTCCTGCTTCTGGTAACAAAATACCGTTCGCTGAATTTGAAAAAGCAAAGGTCAAGGTTCGTTTCTCTGGACGCCTCGTTATCCGATACCGGTTTTGTTTTGCGCGATTTAACGGATGACGGATTCGTTGAGGAGATCTGCAGGAATGCTGAATATGCGGAACTGCACGAAGCTGTTGAAAAACTCGAACCCGAGGACAAGGTGGTCCTTTGGATGCGTTTTAAGCTTGAGCTTTCTTCCTCCGAAATTGCCGACGTATTGGGCGAGAAGCATCAAACGATAGTAAAGCGCATACAGCGGGCAAAGAAAAAACTTGCATCCATGCTTGACCGGGAAGGGGGTGCGGTATAATGGCGGTGACCAAGAATGAATTGTTGGATATGCTTGGAAAAAGCATAAGCGCTGATCTTGCTGCCGAAGGCACGCCCACCCCGCAAAAGGAGCCTGTTTTCTCCAAAGACTTTGAGCAGAGTATGAACG
>JAEEGK010029224.1_pt1 | contig 11009 bp, 15 predicted proteins | sample 8958771 | NCBI WGS metagenome assembly JAEEGK01 (sample SAMN16246547, study PRJNA631951) | gut metagenome | biome: gut microbiome; feature: rumen; material: SC-attached | host: Bos | place: Iran: Karaj | collected 2018-10 | reverse complement strand
ATGGGCGAAGAATAAGAGAATCTGTATACAAAGTATTCATATGATCAACTCCTTTTTCCCAGTCGTATATCCTGTCTATTTAATCGACTAGTTACACACGTATTATATCAGTTCATCTACATGGGCATTCTTTGTCGCCTGTTTATTCGTGAAGAAGCCGGATCACCGGTTCGATCATCGGGACATCCAGCGTCACCTTATATTTCAGAGGATCGATCATTAATCCGAGCTTGACGGGAGCATTGCCGCTGTTTGCTTGCGCCGCTGCCTCGATGATCAGAAGGAACGAAGCATTCATGACCATATATCCTACTCTTCCCGCCTGATCATAGTAATTCCGCATGTCCTCTTCCGAAAGAAATAGAGGCATATACCCGGTATTGTCCGGTCCCGGGATCGCGAAAAGCCTCATGCCGCCATCTTTGTGGTCGCCGACCGGAGTCGTGTAATACAGCACCACTCCCCGGAATGCTTTTAAGAAATCCGTATCGTTCAGTTCCTTTTTCTCATGCTTTTTCAAAAGCACCTGCGCTTCGTCGTTTTCCTTCTTTATACCATCAAACAGTCCCATGAGATTCTTCCTTCCCAAAACACAACCAGCCATAAAGCGGATATTCAACGTTCCATAGAAACGCCACGTCACCTGTTTATTATATCATTTGGACCCGGCCGAAAATGAAGGGCAAAATCATAGATCCCTGCACAACCGAAATGAACCTGGCCATATAAACGGTAAGTAACTTTACCGTGCATCATCATTCAACGATCTTTATGATGTTCTTCAAAAGTGGGAAAACGCGGATTGATTCCGGCATCCCGATACTTCCGTTTCTCTACATGGGCATTCTTATTGAATTCACTGATGTTGATTTCCTTTCGTACTTTTCGCATCCCATCGAAAACAACATGTTCCACTTTCTTTTTTGCCATTTGGATCCTCCTCGGCTAATCTTTCAATACATCTTTGCTTTCATAAGGATAACTGCAAAGCACACTATCCAAATACCTGATCCCGCAAAAATACTTGCAAATAGAAATGTCTTTCACCGCACACTTATGCTCTTTGGTCTGTTCCGCTTCATTCCAAGGACAAGCACTTTGCTCCCAGTCAACATTGTCGCTGACCAGATCAATATCCATATTCGCACCGGAAAACTCCCTGATCTTCATCTCATCCATATGATCACCCGCCATATCGCTTAGCCTATTCACTTAAAACTCACCCTGTCAAAGACACACCATAACTATGGTTTATTATATCATGGTAATTCTTCGGCAAAAGCACTTGTCCACGCGCTAAACACTTCTCAATAATCGCTCGGTTGGTCAAGCTAAGATGTTTGCTCATTATCTGCTCCTTTCTGGTCAGACAGCCAAGGAACATTATCAACAAACTACTGCATTTGTAAAACTAAATCTTCTGCCTTGAGGGCTCTGGCTAATCTTTCATTCTGTCCCTCATCATAGTATTCAAACTCGCTCGAGTTCCAATTGCTTTCAAATGTGGCAGCAATCTTCTTCACCGTATCAGGTGAATCTTTCTGCGTTATCTTCAGATTCCATTCCAAACCACTTGTAAGCGCTGCATTAGACATATTGGAAGATCCAACATAAGCAGTAGTAAATCCTGTATCTCTATAGAAGATATACGCCTTGGCATGAAGTCTCGTTATCTTTGTATCATAACTGACCTTGATCTTGGTATTGGGGAGCTTGTAAAGCTCCTCTATGGCCTTAATGTCTGTTGCGCCCATGTAGGATGTGGTGATGATCCGCAGTTCTCCACCATTTGCAGTAAACTGTCTAAGTTCATCTATCAGAAGTCGCAATCCGCTCCACTTGATGAAAGAAACAATCATCTCTAGTGAATTAATAGTATCAAATATCTGCTGCTCATCCTCACCTTCAACCAGAGTTATTTTAACAAACAGAACATTCATAACAAGAGCGAGATAATTTAGTTTTTCCGCGTTGATATTTTTAACGAAAAAGTTAAAAGCATCTATTATTCTAGATTGTTTTGGATTCTCAAGAATTGCTGCCTCTGTGGTTTCCATGACTTGTTCAAACGCTTCACAATCATTTTTTCCATGAACTAAAGCAATTTGCTTTCCCATAATACGAAACTGCATATTGAATGCCGTTTCATCGCCCTTTTTCATGGAAAGAACTTTCATGAAAATGAGAAAAGTAGTCAGTCGCTGTTGACCATCTATAATGAGATATCTCTTGGCATAATTAGCACCAATAGAAGGCTTTGGCTCCTCTTTAAGAATAATCGATCCTAGGAAATGAGTCTTATTAGCCTCAACAACATATTCCATATCATCTAGTAATCTACTCCAAAGATCATCTTTCCAAACATATGATCTCTGAAAAAAAGGGACTTCAACAAGAGTTACACTATTGAAAATATCTGATATTATAGCCTTCGCTGCATCCATAATCATTCTCCTCAATCAACTATACATATATTATTATTCTATACTCAACTCTCTATATACGTTCATCAACACTGTGAATATATGGTTAATTTACTAAATTTGTTACTCATAACTATTTCATTAGTTAGATAATGAATTTTGTGTTTTGCAGCATCTCGTTAGCTATTTATTCTTCAACGATATAAATAAACGATTGCGGTGCTAGAGATAGTCCGTATTCTTCAAGTGATTTAGGACTATCATATGTAACTACATTGGCGTGGACTTAAATCACTTTCGATTGTTCAGCGATGACGACATCATGTTTATGCTCGACAAAAAGAGGAAATACTGGGATGAGGATATGGAGATCAACAACTGATCCGATGTCTTTCAAGCCAGATAGCAGGCTTATTTTCTGCAACCCCGATTTCCCAATTCTTTTCGTTTTTTCAGCTTAACCTTAACCTCATATCAAAGAATATTCTTTCTTTTCCAAGGTATGCAACGATTCACACGCTTCTTGTATTCCTCATAATCCTCACCGTACAGGTTAAGCAACCATTTTTCCTCTGTGTTTTTAAGAACAATTGTCATAATGAACCAGTCTATGAATATCAGGGGCAAAAGACAGGCATTATGCCACATCAGGCTTATACCGATATTCAGCATCCATATACCGCTATACATCGGATTTCTTACCCATGCGTAAATGCCGGTCGTTTTGAGCTTATTCTCTGCAATGTTTTTATCCATGTCCGAGCCGAGAGCTCCCTTATACCAGACAAAGAAACCGAGAGAAAGAAATAAGATGCCGACTATTCTAAAGACCCAAATCCATAGTCCATCCAATATGCCTATCTTAAATACATATCCGAACAATATAATACAAACGATCGTAAGTATTGCCATTGAGGCCCAAAGATATGGACCAATGCCGTATAAAGGAAGTTTCTGTCCTTCCTTAACCAAATTTTTCATTGTACTGAACCTTCTTTCAATGCGTTAGTCTAGGCTAACCATCGATAATTATATCACTTTTAGTCAATAAGGCTGTTGGAAAAACTCTTGGATCCCTTATAATCCTTGCTCTGCACTTTTCAAGAGTTTTATTCCGCACTTTTCAAGAACTTTATTCTGCGCTTTTCAGAAAATCCATTCCACAGCCTGTAGCAATCAATAGTAGTGGACACGAAAACAAAAGACACCTCTTGAAACTAACTTTCAGGAAGTGTCTTTTTGAATCAGTACTTGGTTACTTCTCTAGTAAAAATGCATAATCATGTGCTATCATGCACCTTTCCTGGAATAATTGGGGTAGATTTGGGGTAGTAACGCTACCTTCAAATCCCCAAACCCCTGCAACTACAGGCTTTTACTTGTCAATCGACTTCATAGTCGGGACACTCCAGAAACAAAAGCACCTTCATTTCTGACGGTGCACAGCCATTCATTTTTTCATCTCCAAAATGCAATGCGATGTATATCGATGCACAGAAGCTTGTATTAACGGTGTATAAAATTGGTAAACCCATCTATTTCGTTGCGGTGAACATCTGTTCACCAAACGTTTTTTCCAATCTCTACAAGCCAATTATACCAGACTTTTCGGCAAAAAACCAACTATTTCCCCGGAATCCTGGGTCAAATCGGCTACAACTCTTTTTACCCCTTTTACTCGTCCATTATGTGAACTTATATCAGGTTATAGAACCTGGGTCCTTCATCCGTCTTTTAAGGAGCGGGCACCCTATGCAAGGAGAAAACATAGGGTGCCCTACGAGAAGGAGAAAAGCATTATAGAATAGATACTACAAAGTAGCATCAAATCTGCAATAACAAGACCCCATACCGATCTATTCGCTATGGGGCCGAACTAACTATCAAGTGAAGCAGGGAAGTCTCACAATATTGACTGTAGCTCCATAATATATCGTTCAAAGGCCTCATTCTTGATTCGTCGATGATCTCCGACCCAGAGAACAAAAGGGCAGTCCGCACTATTAGACAATGCCCGGATTCTTCCTCGGCCGATTCCGAAAAGATCTGAAGCCTCCTCGACACTGAGCAGCTTTTTGTGCTTCAGTTGTGAGAGATCGTATTTTGTGTTTCGATCGTTCTTGCTTTTTATCAGCTGCATCACATATGCGACGGCTATATCTTGTCTAATTACTGTTTTAGCCGGGAGATCAAGAAATATATTCACATCAAACATAGCCAGCCTCCTTATAAAACATCTTTCGTGTTGAGCTCTTCGAAAAGATCCTGCTGCTTCTGCTGAGAAATCTCCGCATAGATGTTCATAGTTGTCTGAATATCGCTATGGCCCATAACACTTTGGACCAATTTGATATTCGTTGAGTTTTCAACAAGTCTGGTACAGAAAGTATGTCGAGCAACGTGACAGGTGAATTCCGGAATAATCAACGGTTCACGCCCTTCACGCTCTGCAGCTTCTCTTTCCTCAGTATTATGAGCAAGCACAATTCTCTTGATCAGTTTATTCACATCAGTATGAATAAGAATGTTCCCATATCGATTAAAGAAAATAAACCCGGAAACACCATTGAGTTTCATTCTGTTATACATCCCATATGTATCTTGAAAATCTTTCTCCTCAAGCAGTGCTTTTCGAACAGGCTCAAGCATCGGAATAACTCGGATGCCACTACGCGTCTTTGGAAGTGACACCTCATAGGTACACTTAAACTCATGTTGGGAAAATGGGCGATACGAAACACTACGCTTTATGCTGATCGTGTTTTTATCAAAATCAATATCCTGCCAGGTCAATCCTGTCAGCTCGCCAATTCTACAGCCTGTTCCAAACATTACTATGAAAAACGGTTTCCATCTTTCATAGCGTTTCTGGTTTAAGAAATCCAGAAATGCTCTCTCTTCAGCAAGTGAAAGCGCATGCCTCACATTCTGTTCACTATGAGCTTTCTTCTTGATTTCAGCAATAACTCCATCAGAGGGATTGTTTCTCAGAATACCATCACGAACTGCCATCGTAAAAGTCGGATGGAGCACACAATGGATTCTCTCAACCACCGTAACGGAATATCCCTGATCCAGAAGTGACTTATAGAACAAAAGCACATCTGAATACTTTACCTTCGAGATGATCTTTTTTCCAAAGGTTTCTCGAACATATTTATCATATGTATAAATATAGCCGGTTCTCGTTGAATCCTTCAGTTCAGACTTTGATGCGATATATCTGTCATAAATCGCATTGATTTCAGCCCGACCTAAAGCGTAGACTTCAACGCCGTCCAGTTTGTCTCTCAGATACTGTTCCTCTTTGTGGCGGAGTGACAGTAGATCTCTATCGTAAATATATCTTCTCTTACCAAGAAGATCTCTAAATGTATAACAATAAGTATCTGTTGCGCGTCTATAGGATTCTCCCTTGCGAAGGGTTCTTCCTTTTGTATCTCTCCTTACCTTTGCCATAGCGCCTCCTCCTTAACCTCTGTATGATTCCATGAATCTATCAAGGATTTCGGTGTTGACAAGCGCCATGCTGTTCCGTTTGTAGACAGCATCAGCATCATGAGCCAATTTATAGAACTCGCGCTGGCTCATGCCATAAATGATCGCGCCTTCTTTATAACGGACGAACTTCTTGTTGCCGAGCTGCATTCGGAATGCCATCTCAAGAAACTGCTTCTTCGGGATCCGGATAATAGTTCCTTTGTAGTTGCATTCAACGGAATCACCATCCTTTTCAAGATCAGGAATAGTCTCCAGAACATTCTGAATTGCATTTTCCAGTGCATTTTCAACTTCTTCTTTTTTCATAGGATACCTCCAGTAATTTGGGCCACACAAAACTAAGCCATAGCTCTGCAGGGCAGGGAATAGTTCTAAAGCGATTCAATATGGATTATGTTTTACTGGATTATTGAAGGAGCGATTTCTGTAATTACTGAATGAATCGTCACCCGTAGGATATCACAAATTATGACAGGTTTCCAGTAATAATGTCTTCATTGTTTTGCTTATATGCATCACTGTGCATTTCTACGATCAGATATGGCAAAGCTCGAGATACTGATCAATCAGCTCGACCTTGACCAAAGCCATCTTATTCCTCTTATAGATGGCATTAGCATCATGAGCCATTCTGTAAAACTCGCTTTCGCTCATGTTATACATCTTGGCTCCATCCTTATATCTGATGAACTTCTTCTCATACAAGTCTGTTCTGAACGTCATCGCCAGGAAAAGTGTTTCCGGTATATTTACGATCGCACCGTTATATTTGCACTCTACTGTTTCTTCTGTTTTTCCAAATGGATATCTCTTCGCCATGTTTCTGATCTCCTTTCATTCTTCGTTTTAATGACAAAATGATATGGCGGGGAGCGGGATTAATCGCTGCCCGCCACATAGTTTTTATCTTTAAAGGTTACACAAAGTAGTTTCTCCCGTATTTATCGTCCACTCCCGGGATCAAGGTCTTCTTTACGATTTCCTCGGATTCTCTTCTCTCAGGGTTCGCATGAAACCCTCATAGGACTCTCACCTCCGTGACTCTCGTCCGGCTGCACTCACAGGGTGTGACGGCTCACGGAATCCCCATTCCGCTTCAACGCTCGGCCCATGACCATACAGAAGTATCATTGTCCCCATGCTCCTCATCGCCGCACCGTATATGCTGTACGGTTTCCATGGCTGTGGCTTTCCACTCTCGTGGTCTGCAGTTCCATGCTTGGCTCCAAGCAACGGGAAGGTAAGAGAAGAACTGCTATTTAGTTGTCAGGGTGCTTGTCGATTTTCTTTCGACACCCTGATTGTAAATCCAAAGCAGTCGGACAGTTGACGGAACATTGTCGGTCAAGTGTTGGAACTTTGTCGGACCAGAGTCGGACAATCGTCGGACTAGTCAGATGTCCAGTTCTTTTCTCAAATTTGGAATCACACTTCCCCATAAGCAGAGTCCGAAAACGGTGACTGCTTCACGTCGCCGATCATAGTATCTGCTGCGTTCAATACAGAGAGTGCTATAGATTTCTGGTTCGCTATATCCCCATTGAACAACAAACCTCTTGTTCAATACTTCATAATACAGTTTCCCGTATTCAGGAAACTCCTGAACCTTAATCATGGCTGATTCAACAATTTCTTTGATCCAATTTTTATCAGCACGTTCACGAATCGTCCGAACAAAATCTTTCTGATCCATGTCAGTTTCCATATTCACCAGAAAGTCTATCGCTTCACGCGGATTCTTCTCACTATAATCACTTTCGTCACACTCGTCATTGTCGAGGTAACATGTATAGCAAAGCTTGCGATAGGAGTCCAGAAGAAGGAAAGCGCACTTGAAAAGCCACTGTTCATCTAGTCTGTACGAATAGCAGAGATCACTAATAGTTGCCCTCACAGTTGTATTCTTTCTCCCCATTTCAGTTACCTCCCATCACAACAATTCGCTCTGCCATGAACCACTTATAGTTTTCTTCGTAGAAAAGACGGCACGGCTTTCCCCAAATTAGACATGTATAGCAGATACCAGTTCCGGGAATTTTCTGTGAATCCATGCGCTCGATCTGTTTGATCTGATCAATGTGGTACTCTTTGCCATCGCTCCAGGTGATCTTGGTCGGTCTCAGCCGTCCGTCCGGATAGAAATCCGCTGTTACTTGTACATATGTCTTCTTCAATACGGTCATCGTGTTAATCTCTTGTTTTCTATTTTCGTTCTTCATGGATCTCTACCCTCCAATCTATATAAAAGAGTCTGTTGTTTTGCAAAAAACCGAACAAACATTCTTCGTGTTCTTGAGCGCATATTAGCACGGATTTTCATGTAACGCAATAGTAAAACTCGGACATAAATGTTCACAAATTGCCATACGTGACGCGCAACCCGCAAACGCCTAAGATCAGGGGCAATTGTAAACTTTTTGTCGGACAATTGTCGGACCATAAAGTCCCAATATTAGGACAGTATTCGCGAGCATAATAAAAGGTTAGGGCAGTGTTAAAAGTTGCGTTTAGTTTTTCACAAAGCCTCTGATTTGCTGTCCGAAAAATGGGACAGTATTTTTTGTAGAATGGGGTCAAATAGAAGAATGATCGAACCGGTTCAATCCGGAATAAAACATGAAGAACGGAGGTAGCATCATGACGCTGGTAATCATTTTAGTACTGTTATTCATCTTCTCAAAGCCCACAACCAAGATCGGTGTCTGCAGCATCATCTCCGACTTCTTCAAGTGGGTCGGGAAGTATAAGTAAAGCACCAATGCGCTATGCTTCGTGCTTTGGTGCTTTGGTTCAGTCTATTCATTCAGGGGGATCTGTCGAACAGAACTAATTATCAGCAGCTTTTATTCGAGCAGATTCCAAGTCTTTAAGTAATATCTCGTTTGTTTTCTCTAATTCCTGAATCCTCATATTTAGCAACGTAAGTTGGTTATCTTGTGCTTCGATACGTGTTTTCAATTCTTCAACGAATCTGCGTCTAACCACCTCAACTTCGTCCGGATTACTGATGGTATTTTTCCCAAGGTAGCCGGGCACGAATGGTGGAATATAACTTTCAATCTCGATATAGCACTTAGCACCTAATCCATTAATGGCATCCAGTTTTTCCTTCGTATCGTATTTCTCAACCAGATCCCCGATGGTGAAGACACCAACACTCTCCAATACATGGATTGTTCGGATAGAGAATTTATTAACATCTCTGAGATTGATATTCTTTACGTGTAAATATTCTAATTCCATACCACAGCACCTTCTCTAGGTGTTAGCAATAACTGCGCTCTACACTTTCAAGAATACTACTTCGAATCACTATTTAATAGCCACTTCAAGCGGATTCATAGCAAAAGTCAAGAATTCCCAAAAGGAAAAAGACGAGCAAATGCGAATGCATTGCATTTGGTATTCATATGTATGCAAAAGCAAAGCGGTCGCAACAATCCTGCGGCCGCTTCGTAATTGGCGTATTTGTTTATAGATTAGAAAAGCTCTACTGCCTTGCCATCCTTGTCATAGATCTTCTTTTCAGCAGCTACAACATAAACGTCTCCGCCAAGCTTTTCCGCCTTCTTCTCGATAGCCTTGATATCAATTTGCTTACCGTCGAACTCAAAAATGATCTTGCCGAGCTTCTTTGCTGTCTTCTTAGCAGGAGCTTTCTTTGCGGCCGGTTTCTTAGCAGCAGTCTTCTTGGCAGCAACCTTCTTAGCAGGTGCTTTTTTCGCAGCAGCCTTAGCAGCCGGCTTTGCGGCAGCGGCTTTCTTTGCCGGAGCCTTTTTTGCAGCCGGCTTCTTAGCGGCGGATTTCTTCGCAACAGGTTTCTTAGCAGCAACCTTCTTAGCAGGTGCTTTTACAGCAGCCTTCTCTTCTACTTTTACTTCAACCTTTTTCTCATCAGCCATAACTATTTCCTCCAATTTCGTTATGCAAATGCTGTTTGTAAGATAATTTTATTCTAGTTTTCTTCACCTAATACGTCAACGTCTCGGTAGCATGATATAATGCAGATACAGGGGATAATCGGCATAGATATAGGCGTGGTTCGAGGTGATAGAAGTGCCCAGTTATTGTTTCAAAGATGAAAAAGAGCAGAAAGAAAAAGAAAGAGTACTCCGCCGCGCTCAAACCAAGCGTTATTACAAGCGATTATCCGCCGACAAAAAGAATGCGAAACAGCGATGGACTATTCATGATATAGAAATAGTCCTGGCTCACGAACAGCCGGACAGAGTTCTTTCTGAACAGTTAGGCAGATCTGTAAAGGCGATTCAAGAAGCCAGACGTGTATACAAAGACAGAAACCTCAAAGAAGAAAGCGAGAGTTAGAAAAAATGGCATCTTCAGATGCATTGAAAGATAAGATCATAAAGCTCGGCAACAAGCAAAAGCTTGGTGCGGTACTCAAATACAGCGATCATCCCGATGCGGAAATAAGAGTTACCGTAGCAATGACGCTCGCCATGATTCCGACCTACGACTCCGGTATGGCTCTGATCCCGCTATTACGAGATTCGGATCCTATGGTTAGAGCAAGCGCAGCAACAGCTGCTGCAGATATCCACGCCAAGCACTGCGAGGAATATGTTAAGAAACTTGCTTTCGCAGATTCCGATCCTAACGTCAGAATGATCGCAAAGCAGGCTTTCGACAAACTCAAGGATACAGTCGTTTAATAAATGAATAAATAACTAAGGGCCGTACGATGTACGGCCCTTTTTTGTTGTCTGTTATATCAGTTATCAGTTCTCGATAATGAGTGTAACTTCCCCGGCCTTCTTGTAGATGGAATTCTCAGGGATGACTCCTCTTACCATTGAAAGCGGATAGACTCTGGAACCTCTTCCTACGACAGTTCCGGGATTAAGGACGCTTCCGCATCCTACTTCCACGTTATCGCCTACGATAGCTGCGAACTTCTTGAGGCCTGTCTCAATGTCGCCGCCTTCATAGTGAACATTTACAAGCTTCTTATCTGACTTAACGTTGGAAGTGATAGAGCCTGCTCCGAGATGAGCCTTATAACCGAGAACGGAGTCACCAACATAGTTATAATGAGGAACCTGTACGTTGTCGCAAAGGATAACG
>JAEEGK010029223.1_pt1 | contig 11010 bp, 5 predicted proteins | sample 8958771 | NCBI WGS metagenome assembly JAEEGK01 (sample SAMN16246547, study PRJNA631951) | gut metagenome | biome: gut microbiome; feature: rumen; material: SC-attached | host: Bos | place: Iran: Karaj | collected 2018-10 | reverse complement strand
TTATCAGCCCCTAACTCAAGAAGTCTCGTTGAAGAAGTATTTATTTTTCCATAAGTAGCTGGTACCTGGTCAAAATCTGAATATGCTGGACTATTTTCAGTAGCTCCAGTCTCGAAATCCCAACCATCCCATAGAGCAACAACTGTTACAGAATCAGATTCTTCCAATTTTGCTAAACCTGATTCAGTTTCATTTAAATCAAGATAAATCGGATCATTAAGGTTGTTGTCGCCATCCATATATAGGAGTACAAGCCATTCTGATTCTTTTTTAGCAATATTAATTGCTTTAGAGACTTTAACAGATTCAAAAACCGAATTTAACTCTGAAATTGTTGTAATACTAAAATTATAACTTGTTGCTCCATCTGCTATTGGTTGTGTAAATTCTGTTTCACTAATATTTTCAACAGTTTCTTTTTCTCCAACTGAAGGAACAATTTCAACTTTATATTTTGAATCAGGAACTGCATCCCATGTAAGTTTTATCTCAGTATCATTTTCTTTTGAAACACTTAAATTCTGCACAGGCTTAGCACGATATAAAGCATATAATTCCATATCTGCTGAAATTGGAGTAGCTAAAGAAAAATAATAATCCATATTATCTTTACTATCATGAAAATAATATGAATAAAATTCCAACTTTGTTTGATATGATTCTTTTATAGCAGGAACTATTTCATCCAAATAGGGACTTTTAGCATTTACCTTTACGGAATAAGTTGTTTCGCCAGTCGATGGATGAGCTCCATACTCTCCGAAATCAATTTTTACTGTATAATAAGTATTGTTGTCAGGCTCTGCTGATTGTTTACAACTAAACAGCAACAAAGTTATCAATAAAAGTCCAAATATTACAAATTTGTTTTTCATAAAATATTATCTCCCTAGAATAATCGTATATTCCTTTAATTATTTATCCTCTAAGAATTCTTGTCAAGGAACAATTCTATTATTTTGTCTCAAAGAATAGAAAGACAAAAAAAGACTGCCCTTTTCTGAAGTTTCACAACGCCAGGAGCAGTCCCAAATTTAATTTTTCTGAGTTTCTATTCTATACTTAGAACCTTAATTTTTTTCGTCCAGGTAGACGAAGCTTCAGTTACTACACCGACTAATGTAACTTTTTGTCCATCAAACTTTCGAAGCTTACGTTTTAAACCCCATTTTTTAACTTCAAGACCAAATGTAACCACTGAACGAGATTCTGGATTCTCTTCTAATGCAAAGACATTCTTTTTTGCAGTAAGAAGACCTGTTACTTTAATCTCTGACCCCACAGATTCTTCTGTAAGATAAGAATGATTGTTTGATTCAAGAACCTTTCCGTATTTTGCAGAATATTTTTCCTGAGCGAAAAAAGCAATTGAGAAAAATACAGAAAGTATCAACAGCAAAGATAATTTTTTCATTTACATTCCTTAGTTTGAAGTTCCAAACCAATCGTTAATAAGTGTAGTCCAGCTAGTACAATCTGCACCAAAGGCTAATTCTTCTTCATACCACTTCTTAAATCCCTCAACATTATATTGTTTTCCATTAATCTGTTGTGGTACCCAGCAGCTACAGTTTATTGTAAGACCAAGACCTTTATAACTATATATATAATAGTCAACAAAATCAGAATCAGAATCATTTTTGTAATATGTTGCTTTTTTATAGCCATCACGCCAGCAGGCAATTAAAGCATCCTTTAATGCTTTTCTTACATTTTCAGCTGCATTGTAAAGATTCATCCATATGTTTTCAGACTGTAAATAAACTTCTTCCAAGGTCTTAGCTATATATCCCAGGTCTTTTAAGCTACCGAAACTACCTTCATAATAAATCGGATCACCAGCATAAGCCACATAATATTTTACTGCTTCTTTTCGAGATACAAATTGTGCATCCTCTGGCACTATAAGATTTTTGTTATTAGTATCATAGAATTTATTATCAGAGGCACTATATTTTATAAATTTGTCATTTTCGGTGTCATTTATAATTAATGTCGCAAGATTGTCTACAGCCTCTTTTACAGCATTTATTTTTGATAAGTCAATAAAAGAAATGGTAGAACAAGAAGTATTCAAACATGACACTACCTCTTGAAGCTTGTTATCTTTAATATATTCTGCAGTTGTTCCAAGTTCAGCAAAATAATCACTCCATTCTTTATCCGTCATTGTGTAAGCTTTTCTATAAGTAGAAACTAATTTACTTCCTACAGTTTTAATATCAGCATTATTAGTCAAAGAATAAATAAAAGCAGTATAATCAAACCCCATTCCTGGAATATTATTTGGTGAACCAATATAGTATTCAGCATAATCTTTTAATTCGTATGCTTCTTCCAAAGAACCGCCAAGACAAACATCTTCCATAATCATTGTGAGTTTATTATCAGCTCCATAACCAACATTCTTTAATGCAGTAGAAACATCTGATGTCTTTAAGAAAGAAGCGTTATCTCCGTTGTTTGAATAATCCCAGCACATTGAACGTCGGCCATAGTTTCCTTTCTTCATGCTTGCAGAACGAGGTCCACCACCATGATTTGAGAACTGGAGAATAGTTTTATCAGCATCGTAATTTTCATTAACCCACTGCAAGTAACTTTCAAGAGTTGCTCGTTTACTCATGTCAACTTCACCATTTTCTATCCAGTCGACAGTTTCTGTAAGATCCAGTGTATCAGTTGAAAGCTCACACGCTGTAAAATATATACCTCCGTTTGAAGCATATAGAGTACGAGAATCTTTTCCTAATTCAAGTAGTCTTGTTGATGCTGTTGAATGAACAGAAGAATCATTGTCTGGGTCAGAGAAGAAAGATACCTTATCTTTTGGATTATTAGAAGCAAAATCCCATCCATCCCAAAGTGCAATAACTCGTACATCAGCTGTAGACGGGAGTTTTGACAGTCCCCATTCAGCTTCATTAAGATCAAAGTAAATAGGATCATTCAGGTCATTATCACCATCAAGATACAAAAGAACAAGCCATTCTGAATGTTGCTTAGTTAATTTAAATTTTGAAGTTTCAACAAATTCAGAAGCAAGAACATCTGTAAAACTACAGTTTGCACATACAGCAGCTTTATATTGAACATCATTTTCCAAAGAATTAAATATATAAGTACAAGTTTCGGTATCTGAAATTGTTGTTATTTCAGAGGTTGAAAGATTTGTTAATTTAATTGTGTATTTTACATCAGCAATACCAGTCCACTTCAGAACTACATTTGTATTATTAGCTTTTACTTCAAGATTAGATATTGGCTTTGTCTGATAGATTGCTTTTAATACAATATTCTGATTTATGCTATCAAAAGAAAATTCTTCAGTTGAAACAGACCAATATAAAAACTTAATTTGTGTGTTATAATTACTCTTAATATACACACTTGGTTCTGTAACTTTACTTCCTTTTTCACATCTTTTTATCTCAGATGATTTATTATTGTAATTTTGTCCATATGTTCCATAATCAAATGTAACAGAACAATATCCAGAAGCATCAACTGAAATTTCTTTAAATCCTGATTCTGTTCCATCAGAAAGATATGTTGTAACCTTGTATTCATTAACTACACCAGCAATGTACTCTGTATCATCATAATATGTACTGGACCTAGTTTTTTCACCAATTTCCTCAAAAGAACTACCATTTTTTCGGAAAACTTTGATTTTTGATACATCTGAAGAAGACAACGAATTCCAACTTAATCTAATATATGATGTACTAATTGAAGATTTTAACCCTTCAACAGGTCCTGAATTCTTAGTTGTAACATTCTTTTTTATAGTTTTGACCAGGGAATCATTTTTATAACAATCAAGATAAATAGTATTGTTTGCGTTTTTACTCAGATTATCAAGAGATTCTGAAAGTTTTTCAGTACCGTCTGTTGGAATTACTTCTTTTTTAGAATATGAATTTTTATATAAGTAGAATTTATCAAAACGAGCATCAGCATCCCATTCAAATGTTGCTTCAGTCATTCCAATTGAAGTTGCTGTAAAATTCAAATTATCAAAATCAGCAAGAATAGTTACTTCTTCACTTTCCCAACAGTCAGATCCACAATAAGAATCAACTCTATAAATATATGTTGTATTCTTAACTATATCTGTATCTTCGTAAGAATTTTTTGGAGAATTGTAATCATTCGGAATTATCTTAAGATTATCAAACTTTTCTGCACCCTCAATCTTTCTACAAACTATAAACTGAGAAATATTTGTTCGTGGAATATATTTCCATGAAAGTTTTATAGACTCATCATCGACTTCTGCAATAAGATTTTCTACAGGTCCTACAGAGTTTGTTTTAAATGTCAGGGTTGCGTATTTATCAAATACGCTACTTCCTTGTTTGTATGCATAAAGATAGGCATCGTATTCTTTATTTGCTGAAAGACCTTCTATTTTTAAAGGTAACGTATCAGTTTTATATAAGTAATACGGATTAGTATTTATTTGTAATTCATAAAAATCAATATCATCTTCTCTATCCCAGGTAAAAGATGCCCAAGTCATTCCTTTTTCTGAAACTGTAAAATTTGAAATTAAATCGTTATTTTCAGAACCACCGTTATTGCCACCACCAACAGAGTTATCACAACCCAAAACTGCAAAAACTGACAATAACACACCAAAAATAAAAGTGTACCGGATTTTTTTCTTCATCAGAATTCTCCTTTTTATACAAAACCTTAAAAATATTTTTAATTCAAAATATCCTACACAATCTTTATGCCTATATTTTGTTTTGTCAAGTGTAACAGGGCAAATAACCTAGGTTATTTTTATACTATAAGGTTTTAGTAAGAAAATAAAAAAAAAGAGCGGTGTTACAAAAAACACCGCTCTTTGTAATTATTCAGTTTACAGATTTTCCGGAAATCTATTAGCCTAATGTAATTTCTACATTAACTTCTTTCTTTCCTTCAACATATGGAACTACACATCCGTCAACTGCAGCGCCGTCTACAACCATGCTCTTTACGCCCTTGCATACGTGGCTTGGGTTTTTGATTGTAATGTTGTATTTAGCACCGCGGAAAAGACGTGTTGCTGTAAATCCATCCCAGGTTGCTGGAATAGAAGGATCTACCTTAAGTCCGTCGAAGTCTGGCTGAATACCAAGGATGTACTGGCTGATAGCAACCATGTTCCATGCGGCAGTACCTGTGAGCCATGAGTTCTTTCCCTGACCAAAGTTCTTGCCTGTCTGGCCGATATCAGAACCTGCATCCTTACCACCAATCATCTGTCCATATACATAAGGCTCTGTCTTGTGAAGATCAGATGTTTCTTCTGTATAAGCAGGAGCGATTTCTGAGTAGTACTTGAATGCCTGATCACCTTCACCTGCATAAGCTGCTGCACAGATAATCCATGCGTTGTTGTGAGTGAAGATACCAGCGTTCTCTTTGTATCCACCCGGATAAGTAGAGATTTCACCGTACTGTACGTAGTATTTAGAGAAAGCAGGATTGTTCAAAACAAGACCGTGCTTTGTGTTCAAGCGCTCGTCAATTGCTGCAAGAGTCTTCTTTGTTGCATCCTTGTCGATATCAGACATGATTGCAAAGCCCTGTGGTTCAATGAAGATCTGTCCTTCTTCGCATTCCTTAGAACCCATCTTCTGGCCGTTAGCGTCATAAGCACGCATAAACCAGTTTCCGTCCCATGCAGAATCCATCATAACTTTCTTCATCTTATCGATTTCTTTCTGAGCCTTTGCGGCATCCTTTTTCTTACCAAGATGATTTAAGATTCCTACGAAGTTTGGTCCTACGTAAGTAAAGAGGGCTGCAACGAATACAGATTCTGCAACCTTTGAATAGCCGCCTTCTTTCTTGAATTTAGGGTTTGTATATGTCTGGAAGCTTTCGCCTGGTGTGTCTGAGAAGCATGAAAGGTTGATACAGTCGTTCCAGTCTGCGCGCATTGCAAGTGGGAGACCGTGTGGTCCCAGGTTTTTTACAATGTGGTAGAAGCTTACTGTAAGGTGGTCGAGCATTGATTTTGCTTTTGACTCATCGTTATCGTAAGGAACCTTTGCGTCGAGAATTGACCAGTCGCCTGTTTCCTTGATGTAAGCTGATACAGAAAGAATCATCCAGAGTGGGTCATCAGAGAAGTCTCCACCGATGTCTGCATTACCCTTCTTTGTAAGAGGCTGGTACTGATGGTAACATCCTCCGTCAGGAAGCTGAGTGGAAGCAATGTCGATGAGACGTTCGCGGGCGCGGTCCGGAATCTGATGAACGAAACCAAGAATATCCTGGTTAGAATCACGGAAGCCCATGCCTCGTCCAATTCCGCTCTCGAAGTAAGACGCAGAACGTGAAAGGTTAAAGGTAACCATACACTGATACTGGTTCCAGATGTTTACCATGCGGTTTACCTTGTCTTCTGGTGTATTTACGTTGAGGATACCAAGAAGCTTATCCCAGTAAGCGCGGAGCTCAGCCATACCTGCTGCAAACTTTTCAGGTGTGTTGTATTTTTCCATCATGGCAAGAGCTTTTTCTTTGTTGATTGTCTTGCCGTCTGCCTCAAACTTTTTGTCCACAGGCATTTCTACATAACCAAGGATGAATACGAGAGTTTTGCTTTCGCCAGCCTTGAGTGTAATTTCTTTGTAGTGAGAAGCGATTGGAGACCAGCCGTCTGCGAGAGAGTTTCCGCATGTTCCGGCTTTTACCTGCTGTGGGTCACCAAAGCCGTTGTAAAGACCAATGAAAGTATCGCGGTCTGTATCGTAGCCGTCGATTGTGTCGTTTACTGTATAGAATGCAAAGTGATTGCGGCGGTCGCGGTATTCTGTTTTATGATAGATTGTAGAACCTTTGATTTCTACACGACCAGTAGAGAAGTTTCTCTGGAAGTTTGTGCAGTCATCCTGAGCGTCCCAGAGACACCATTCAGCAAATGACCAGAACTTAAAGGTCTTGCCTGAACCGCTTTCGTTTGTAAGAACTACCTGCTGAACTTCTCCGTCATAATCCTGTGGAACGAAGAAAGTAACTTCAGCCTTAAGACCGTTCTTTTTACCGGTGATTACTGTGTAGCCCATACCGTGGCGGCACTCGTAAGAATCAAGTTCAGTCTTTACTGGAGACCAGCCAGGGTTCCAGATTGTACCGTTGTCGTTGATGTAGAAATAACGTCCGCCCATATCAATAGGTACGTTGTTGTAGCGGTAACGTGTAATACGGCGGAGACGTGCATCTTTATAGAAGCTGTATCCACCAGCTGTGTTAGAAATTAACGAGAAAAATCCCTGAGTTCCAAGATAGTTAATCCAGGGATAAGGTGTGCGAGGAGTATCAATTACATACTCGCGTTTTGCATCATCAAAGTGTCCGAACTTCATGATCGTCTCCTGTGTAAGGCCGCTGGCGGCCGGTGTTCTATTGAAAACCGTTAAAAAAAACGCGAAAGCGTTTTTTAGGTTATCCCTATTGAATTTTCGATGAATTGAAAAAAAACAAATCAGCGAAAACGTTGTAGTAAAGAGTATAGCGTAAGTATCAGATTTGTGCAAATGAATTTTACAGTTTAACTACTGTGCCACCTTTTATGAGCCGGCCGGTAATCATTTCTTTTTTCGGTTCAAAGCTGTCCGGGTTTTCAATCTTGCTAATCAAGGCCTCTGCCATAGCGCGGCCGATTGTTTCGCCGTTCTGTTCATAGGTTGTGAGAGGAGGTATCATCATTGAGGTGAGGGCAATACCATCGTATCCTACAATACTTATGTCTTTGCCTGGTGTTAATCCGCGGCTTGTAAGTTCTCTGATTCCTCCGAGCGCCGCATAATCATCCGGGTAAAAAATACAGGTTGGCGGCTCCAGCAGCGAAAGAAAAACTTCTGTTGCGGCAGAACTTGTGACAGGATCATGGTAGAGACCTTCTGCAAAGTATTCAGCGGGTGTATCAATTCCGTGATCTTTACAAACCTTTTTAAAGGCTTTTATACGTTCATCTGTTACCCAGGTTTCTTCACCATGAATCATTGCAATTTTTTTATGTCCCATAGAAATTACATATTCCAGAAGTTCATTGATTCCGGCGGTGTAATCACTCATAACAGCTGCGTGATCCATATCATAAAAATAATCCAGAGAAACGGTCGGGATTTCACTGTTTACCAGCCCCTTAATTCCCGAGGAAGTAAAATCACAAGAAAGAATTGCCACGCCATCGTAATTACGTGCAAGGGCGTGAGAGTAATAATCATAATTTTTTGTTGAATCGCCGCCCACAAAAGTCATTTCATAACCTTTCTGGAAAGCTACCTTTTGAATGCCGCTTATAATAGTAGCAAAATACTGATGTTGAAAACCAGCACCTGTTTTATCTTCAAAAATAACGCCGATGTCATAAGTACGATTTGTACGCAGACTTCGTGCCGCAATATTCGGGTGATAACCCATCTCCTGTGCTTTTTTCTGAATAAATTCTGTAGTTTCAAAACTGATTTCCGGGCTTCCTTTCAAGGCCTTGCTTACAGTTGAAAAAGAGACCTTACATTCCCGAGCAATATCTTTAAGTGTTACCATATTCCATATATTTTACACCCAATCGACAGTTTTTCGCAAACGTTTTCGTTTGTTTTCAGGGTAAAAAAAAATTGTACAGAAATATTTACTTGCTGTATAACACTATATTTTCTAAAAAAAAGTCTTATCGAAAGTTTTCAATTTCTATATATTATCTGCCAGTTAATAAAATTTTTTACCTCGCGCACTATACCCATTAAAAAGTTTTGTTGAGAAAGTAGAGAGTTTTCTTTTTTTTCTGGAGGAATTGTAATGAAAAGAAGAGAATCTGTTGCTGTTCGTGTAATTGGACTTTTGTTTGTGGGAATGATAATTTATTCTCTTGTTCTATTTTCCGTAATCAACAGACAGCTCACTAGTGGATTTCAGAACTATATGCAGAATACCCTTATAAATCAGAGTAAGGGTGTACAGAATTATATTGATGAAATTTCTGCAGAATTAAAGCGTTCTACAGCAAGTCTTAAAGAATCGTTTTATGAAGAATATGAAACCCGTGGTTTTGAGCCTCGTTTTGTAAACGATGTATGTCACCGTATTATCAGATATTTTGATGCTGATGGTGCAATTATTGTTGATGCTCAGGGAAACAAGGTTACGACAACAAGTTTAGGTTCTGTTGATTTTTCTAGATTTATTAACCGTGCAATTGTTGGTGAAGAAGTTTCTTCTATATTTATAGATGGGAAACATCTTTATGCCGTATATGCAACACCTCTTATTGTAAAGGGTAATATTGTTGGTGCGGCAATTACAAAGCAGAGAATCACCAGCGATAAATTTGTTGCAAAAATTGCTTCTCTTTATGATGTTCAGGCTGAATACTACACCGGCTATCAGAGACTTTATTCAACCTATACTCTTATGACCGGAAGCGAAATCGACAATAAAAAGATTATTGATAACGTTCTTGCCGGAAAACCGGTTCAGGCAATTTTTGATTATAGAGGCGAGGAATATATTTCGTATTACTTCCCGATTTGTGATAACGATGGAAGACCTCTTACTGCATTCCATATTGGAAAACCTGTGTCAGATGTTGTATCAATTGCAAAGGGGATCTTTATTCCTCTTATTATTATTGCTGCAAGTATTACAGTTATTCTTGTAGTTTTGATTATTCTTTTGATTTACCAGTCTATTCTTAAGAGATTAAAGTTTGTTGGTAAATCTATTAAAACACTTTCTTCCGGCGAAGCTGATCTTACTCAGCGCGTAAAGGTAAAAGGAAATAACGAGTTCAGTGAGCTGGGAAGTGATGTAAATGCGTTTATCGAGATTCTTCAGGCTCTTGTTCAGAAACTTAATAAGGCGCAGCATTCGCTCGAGCAGATTGGTGTTGAGCTTGGCGTAAACTCTCAGGAAACTGCAAGTGCTACTGCTCAGATTATGGCAAATATTTCGAGTGTAAGGTCGCAGGCCGAAGTTCAGTCTTCTGCTGTTTCTGAAACTTCTTCGGTTCTGGAACATTCCAGCGAAAGCGTCCAGGAACTTGTAGGTCTTGTAAATAATCAGGTTGCAGGTATTACTCAGGCTTCGGCTGCCATCGAAGAGATGATTGGTAATATTGCTTCGGTTTCTAATTCTGTAAAGATGATGACAGAAAACTTTAAGATTCTTGATTCAAATGTTTATGATGGAAACCTTAAGCTTGAAAATGTTGGTAATAAAGTAAATCAGATGGCTGAGCAGTCTAAGATGCTGCTTCAGGCAAATAATATGATTGCGCAGGTTGCTTCTCAGACAAACCTTCTTGCTATGAATGCGGCTATTGAAGCGGCTCATGCCGGTGAAGCTGGTAAGGGCTTTAGTGTTGTAGCAGACGAAATCCGTAAGCTTGCAGAAACAAGTTCTGCGCAGTCAAAACTTATTAATTCTGAATTGAAAGAAATTTCTGGTTCTATTGATGATGTTGTTGTTCTTTCTCAGGATGCAAGAAATTCTTTTGATTCTATCGTAACTCAGCTTAATACTACTGACTCTCTTATGGGCCAGATTGATAATGCTATGGCAGAGCAGAGTGCTGCTTCTTCCGAGATTCTTAAGGCTCTTGCAGATATGAAAGAGCAGTCAGCTTCGGTAAATGTTAAATCTGTTGACCTTAGAAGCGGAATTGAAAACGTTCAGAATAATATGAGTGTTGTTGCTCAGGTTTCTGATGTAATTCTTGGAAGTATGGATGAAATGTCTGCCGGCTCACAGGAAATCAGCACGTCATCTCAAAGCGTTTCAAGTCTTGCCCAGCAGACCCGCGACAATATTGAAATCATGGATTCGCTGCTCAAGCAGTTTACCGCATAAAAAAACCGGCGGTTTCGATACCACCGGTTTTTATGTCATCCTGAACTTGTTTCAGGATCTGCTGCTACAGCAAAGGTTTCATTGCAGTCATAGTCGGTGGCTGGCGCCACCTTAGCTAGTTTTGCTTTGCAAAACTAGTATTTATTCATT
>JAEEGK010029220.1_pt1 | contig 11012 bp, 7 predicted proteins | sample 8958771 | NCBI WGS metagenome assembly JAEEGK01 (sample SAMN16246547, study PRJNA631951) | gut metagenome | biome: gut microbiome; feature: rumen; material: SC-attached | host: Bos | place: Iran: Karaj | collected 2018-10 | reverse complement strand
GGTCACGACGCCGAGCTGATGGTGCTTGAGGTCGATGAACGGGGCGAGCTTCTCGAAGTAACGGAGCGCATGAACGCAGGCGAACGCGGCGATGAATTCGTACTTCGTGATGTCGACGCCCTGAGCCCGGAGTTCGTTCAGCACGCCGAGCATGTCCGCGCTGGTGACGAACGCCATGCCCCTGGCGGTCTTGAGCCGGAGGAACGCCTCCGCCGCTTTCCTGTAGAATTCATTCATGGAGATGCCGTCGCGCCTGATGTCGGGGATCTCGTGGCACTGAATGCCGGCGCGCTCGCACTCGGTTTTGAACGTTTCGTGGATTTCCTTGTGCGTGAAGCGTCCGACGTAGTTCGGGAAGATCGCGACTTCCTTCACGCCGTGCTCCAGGAAATAACGCATGGAGAGGCGGGCGACCTCGGTATCGTCGAACATGACGAAATCGAATTCGGCGGCTCCGGGCGAGAGGAACGCGTTGACCGTGGAGATGTCGCGCAGACGCTGGTGCAGTTTTTCACGCGTTTTCGTGTCTTCCGGTTCGCTGAGGATGATCGCGCCGTCGCAGTAGTCGGGGTTCAGGCGCTCCGGGATCGTGCCGTCCTCGCCGACGATGCAGAACTCCATGGAGATGTCGAGCTTCTGGAGTTCCTCGAATACGGCCGAAATGAAGCTGGAGACGACCCCCCAGTGGAAGAAGTGTTCGATCGGGGAGATCGTACTGATCACCATCATCACGCGGAAATGGCGGATGCCGACGCGGTCGGGCGTGCGCGGTCCCTGGCGTCTGGCGCGCTGGCGGTAACCGACTTCCTTGACGATGGCTTCGATCCTGTCCGCGGTCGCGGCCTTGACGAGTTTGCGGTTATTGAAGAAACGCGAGACGGTCGCAATGTTGACTCCCGCGCGGTCGGCGATATCTTTTAAGTTTGCCATGGTGATGGTTCCTTTTTGAATTCGGATGGTGAAAAGATGTGTTGGATAATTGCACTAATATAGCACAAAACTGCAATAACGCAAATGAATTTGAAATAATTTTATTGATTTTTTATTATTTTTTTTATTTTGAGGTGAAAAAGGAAGAGATTTTGCGAAGAAACCGTTAAAAAAAAAGAAACTCTAATGAAGGTGTTCCGTTTGAAGCTCGAAGAAAAACAGGCGGATGGAGTATTTAATTTTACACTAAAAGAATGATTTTTTCACCGGCTCCCAGTTCCCGAATCACAAAAGCCTGTTCGATTGTCCCAAACAAAGGTGCCGTGAAGAATCCGTGTGTCGCGGACTGTGCCTGCGTAAAGAATGATTCCCCGAACTGTTGTGTAATATTACACTCGGGTTTTGCGGACAGGGCAAAAATGGCAACCCTGTCAGGACTCGAACCTGAACTAAGTGGACCAAAACCACTTGTGCTGCCATTACACCACAGGGTTGCGAAAACAAACCGCATTTACTTTAGCACGGATTTCCGAAAATTCCACCGGAAAGCCCTAAAAAGAACGATTTTTTGCGGATCGCGACAAATCCAAAAGGAAAAAAGCCACGGAACCCGTCGGATCCCGTGGCGAAAACACAACTTTATAAAGACAGGATGCTCACAGACCGGGCATCTTCTTCGAGAGGTCGTACAGCGCACCGTTCATGGCCTGTTTCATCAGCTGCGGATACAGGCTGGCGTCCTTGCCGACGCGGGCATAGAGCCAGTGGTTGAGGTAGTCGCTGTTGAGATAGTTGTATTCCCAGACGACGTTTCCGCTGGCGCGGTCGACGAGCTCGAACTTTACGCCGAGTTCGTTGGTAGAGCTCCCGTCCGGGATGCCGACCACCCACAGGATCGGGGAGAAGACGGAGATGCCGTAGGTGAAGATGCGTCCGCGGTAGAACGTGCTGGTCACGCTGCCGCGCCAGATGTAGTCGGCGTCGGCGGCCTGTGCGGCGTTGTTCGCCCGCTTCACGTCAGAGAAGAGGTTGGAGCTCTTCAGACTCGCGAATGCGGCGGCGGCCAGGTCGTTCTGCACGTCGAAGTGGAAGCGTTCCATCGAGACGAAATCCTCGCTGAGCTCGGGCTGTTCCTTCTCGACGTAGCCGAACGGCATGAACGGGATGAGGGCGAGGAAGAACGAGCCGTGGTCGCCCGAAGGACGGGCCGAGGCCAGCCCTGCCTGCGAGGGATCGAAATATTTCGCGCCGCGCTGGTCCATGAAGGGCATGACGGCGACGGATTTCGTGGCGGAACCGGGCTCGGCGAACTTCGCCAGCGTGCCCTGCGCGCCGTTGTAGTCGAATTTGGCGATGTTGTTGCATGCGCCGAGGACGAGCGCCGCGGCGATGCCGACTGCGGAAACGATGAACTTATTCATGGGGGGAAGTCTCCTTGATGTCCGGATGAACGATTACCAGCCGACGGAGCTTTTCTTCTTCATGAAGGCGAGCTGTTTGGTGAACTTCCACATGACAAGCCCGGTCTGGACGTCGGCCATTTCGAGCACGAACGTGCGGGTCACGGCCTGGGTGTTGCCGTCGCGGACGGAGTTGGACGTGACTTTCGGACGGAGCACGAGGCGGGCGGCCTGGAGCGTGCCGCGCTTGGCGACGGTGCTCTGGTCGAAATTCTCGTCGTATTCGAGGTCGCGGGAGGCGGCGATGGCCTGCGTGCGGCCCGCGCCTTCTGCCATGGTGACGTCGACTTTGCCGGAGTTCAGGAGCTCTTCGAAGAGCATGTCGGTGATCTCGGAGGTGTTCAGGTCGGGATCGTCGGTGTCGTTGATGGTCTTGTCGAGCTTCAGCACGGGGATGGCGTCGGGGTCGCCCATTTCCTGCTGGTATTTCCTCAGGAAGGACGTGAACTTGGCGTTCGTCATGGCGCCCTGAACGGCGGCGAGGGTCACTTCGCGCATTTCCTCGCTGGAGACGTTGCGGTTCTGGCGGAGTCCGGTCTTGGTGGTGGCGGGGTCGTAGATGACGGTGTTTTCGCTCGCGCAGGCGGCGAGCACGAATGCGGCGGCCGCGGAGACCGCGAGTGTCAGGAAACGAATGTTCATGTGTGAGGTCCTTTCAGGTTAATCCGCCTCGCGGAGGCTGATCTTGAAATCGCTGCAGTTCTTGTAGGGGGCGACGGACTGGAGGAAAAGCGTCTCGCCGGGGATGATGGTGGCGTCCTGCCAGTCGGCAAGGACCGTGTTGTTCACTGCCATGCCGTCCTCGGTGAACCACGTGAACCGGTAGCGGATCTTGTACGGGTTTTCGCCGGTGATGTCGCTCCACGCCTGGGCGAATGCGCCGGTGCGGACGTTCACGACTTCGAGCTGGGCGCGCATGAAGCCGTCGGCGGTGCGGCCGGTGGTGAGGCTCTGAAGCGCGAGGCGGCGTTTCAGGAAACCGTCGGTGACGAACCTGGAATCCGAGATCGTGTTCGGGGTCATGGTCTTGTCCGCGTTTTCCACGGTGTTTACGGAGTTCTGGCAGGCTGCGAGCATTACGATCGCGGCGAACCAGCCCATCAGACATATCTTTTTCATAGGTCGTTCTCCTGTGGGGTTATTTTGTTTTGATCGGCAGGACGTGGAACGCCACGTTCTGCGCGCTGGGTGCATCGACGAAGATGATGGCGGACTTGCTGTCGGCCGGGAGCTGAAGTCCCTGGGAGAGACTGCCGGCCGGCCCGTTCAGCTTGATCTTGACCTGTTTGTCCGCGGGCATCGGGAATTGCGTGAGCTGGAATTCCTTCGGAAGGATTTCCCAGCTGCGCGTGTCGGCGGTGTTCATGGCCGCACGGTATGCCGCGCCGCCGACGACGACCGCGCCGAGCGCGAGCGCCTGGACCGTGGGGTCCATGTCGTCCTGCGCGGCGATCACGGCGATCCCGGCGTAGTACGCGGCCTCCTTGATGAGGGTGCCGAGGACGATTCTCGTGATGATGCCGGGGAGGCGTTCGTCGAACTCCTGCGCCAGGATGCCGTCCATGTCGGCAAGGATCGTGGATGTGTATTTTTTGCCGCCGGCATCGGCTTCGAGCTGCTGGAACGGCGCGTCGTAGAACGCGCAGGACGGCCAGGCGGTCATGACCGGGAAGTAGATGGAGCTTTCCTCGAACGCGGCGCTCCGTCCGTTTGCGAACACGACGAACACGCAGTTCTCGTCCAGCGGGAAATCGAACGGCTGGACGCCTTCCAGTTCCGCCGGGATCTCGCGTCCGGTCTTGTCAAGCGAGGTCACGTAATACTTGCTGAACATCGGGTTGTTCGGCATAGCCTCGTTGAGGCGCTGGAAGTCGATCCTGGCGTTCTCGTAGTTGCCGTCGCGGACGGAGGCGAGCCCGGAAAGGAAGATTGCGGCGGGGTTGAGGAAGTTTCCGTATCCCTTGTTCGCGACCTTCTTGATCCGGTTTATGCTGGATGCGAACGCGGAGTTCTTGGGATCCTCGGCGATCTTCGAGAGCTGAGCGAGGGTGTCGGCCTTCTCCGCGGCGTCGGGATTTTTGAGTTTTTCGGCCTCGAGGCGTTCCTGTTCCTGCTCGAAGAACTTGCTGTAGTCGTCCTGAACCTTCTTCTGTTCGTTGCGGAGACGGCGAATCTGCGCGTGGAACGCATCTTCCCTGCCGGCTCCGAGGTAGGCGAGCGCCTTGTAGACGGCCAGCGCGATGCGGTCGCGGCAGAATCCGCGGTAGGGCAGGGCGTTGAGGTTTGTGAGTGCGGCGCCCGCCTCGGCGGCGACGTCGCGCGCGCTGACGTCGGCGCGTTCGTCGTACTGCTCGATCAGCTCCTCGGCGATCCTGAACTGCTCGATGCTTTCCTCGAAATCGCCGATATGGAAGTTCATGCTGCCGGATTCGAGGCGCCACATGAGCTCGTCGCCCGTGCCGACCACGGAGGAATTGTACCACGCGGGCTCGCGCAGCTTGTATTCGATCTCGTCAAGCGCGTCGTCGTTGTTCCCGGCGAGGTAATCCGCCATCATCTCCTCTTTCTGGGTATGCGAGTTGACGACGCTGGAGCAGCCGGCGAGGATGAAACATGCTGCCGCAGCGGGGACGAGCCGGCGCAGAATAACGCGTGCGGCGGTTGGAACTTTAAACGTCATTTCGCTCAGTCTTCGACGGATTTCAGGATTTCAACGTCGTCACGGGGCACGGTCCTTTGCGCGGGGCGTTCGCCCGGAGCGGGACGTACGGAAGGAATGCTATCTCCCGGCACGGTCCTCTGTGCAAAGCGTTCGCCCGGAGCGGGGCGTTCTTCCGAAGCGGGTCTTTCGGCGGGAATACCGCCCGGCTCGGTCCTCTGCACGGGGCGTTCGCCCGGAGCGGGACGTTCGGCGGGACGTTCGGCGGGAACAGTGCGTTCGATTACGGTATCCTTCGCTTCTGCCGCCGGTTTCGCCTGCTCGGGGAGTTTGTCCTGGAACGCGGGGGACTTCATAATAGAGGGGACGATCTTCTGCGGGATCACGGTCTTGATGAGGTATTTGCCGTAGTCGTCGGGGGTCCAGTCGCGGGTCATGGAGACCGGGAGGTCGCGGAAATTGATGCGTTCGTCGAACGGGACGCTGCAGAGCATTTCGCCGGTCTGCGCGGAAATGATGTGGACGCTGCCCTCGAAGTAGCCGATGTAGCGGAATCCCCGGGCACCGGTCTCGGAGACGTTGTAGGCGATCTTCTGGATCTCGAAGCGCGTGATCGTGGCCTGGACCAGCATTTCAACTTCCAGGAGCTTGCCGACTTTCACGTACATTTTCGGTTCGAGCTCGGAGAGGTTGTCGAGGTCGTTTTTCGCGAGGATCTTTGCGACGGACTTGAGGTTCTGGAGCTTCAGTCCCTTCTCAAGCATCGAGCTTTCGAGGCGGACATTGAAGTCCTCGGCGAGATAGGTCGGGGCGGTGACCCGGATGACCGGGGCGAGGATGGCGGACCTGTGGAGGCCCTTGTCGTCGGCAAGCAGAGTCTGCATGGTCGCCTCGATCTGGTCGGCGAGCTCGTCGAGGTCCTTCACGCGGAGGTTCGCGGTGCGTGCCTGGTCGATCTCGCCCGTGGAGGCGTCGAGGATCTTCAGGGTGCAGTTCAGGCGGGAGCCGAACTTGGCGATCTCGGAGACGAGGATGAATTTCACGCCTTCGACCTGGCCGAGCCTCGCCTTCTGCGCGGAGTTGAGGTTCACGAGGTCGGAACTGGTCGTGAGGCCGATCTCGGTCATCATCTGGTTCAGGGCGCTGCGGGAAATGAGCGTGTATTCGTCGGACTGGACGCAGACTTCGAGAATGCTCCAGAAGGCTTCGATGTCGGACGCGGGCACGCCGCCCTTTCCGACGGGTTCGGCGACGGCGAGTTTGTCGGCCGCGAACGCAGCGGCGGACAGCGCGGTGCAGACGAGTGCAAGGAAGAGTTTTTTCATGTTCATCGTGTTGGTCCTTTCGCCGTTAATTCTTTTCCATGGTTGTCTTGACGGTCAGGTCGGAATCCACGTTCAGGCCGATCGTCTTGGTCTTCCAGCCGTCGGCCTTGACCTCGATCGTGTGCTGTCCCTCGGAAAGGGGGAACGTTTCGCCGCCCGAGGCGACCCGGATGCCGTCAGCATAGATCTCCGCGTCGGAAGCGTTGAGGTCCTTGCTGAACAGCGAGCCCTTGCCGGATGGCATGACCTTGACCATGAAGGGCATCGGGGTGACGGTGACCTTGTTCCGGCGGCCTTCCTTGCAGACGTCGTAGAAATCTTCGGCGGCCTGCTCAAGCGCGGATTTCATGAGGCTCTGGAAGATGTCGTTGTCGAACTGTTCCGCGCTGATGGGGCGCTGCTCGCGGTAGCTGCCCGTGTAGACGTTGCTGTAGACGGTATGCTGCGCCACGAGGTCGACCATCTTCACGATCACGTCGAGCTGGAACGTGGTCGTCTTCGTCTGGATGCCGTAGCCGCTGAACGAATTGGTCCGCGTGTGCAGGTCGGAGACGGTGCCGTAGATCAGGTGGGTCGCGCCGGTCTCCTTCGCGATGCGGAGCATGAAGTCCTTCGGGAAATCGTCCTGCTTCTGGAGTTTCTCCATGGCGGCGGCGACCTGGGAAATGTCCATGCAGCCGAAGACGTCGCTGTGGCGGCCGAGGTATGCGCTCAAGTACTCGGCGCCGATGACCGTCGGGCGGGGATCGCCCTTCGCGACGGAGTTGTAGAGGTCAAGCGCTTTCTTGCGCGTGAAGCGGTTGTCGTCGATCTGCGCTTCGCGGTCCGCCTCGTTCGTTCTGGCGTTGTCGTGGGCGTCGATCATGCGCACGTAGCCCTGCATGATGCCGCTCATGGTCCTGTGGTCGGCGTCGTTCAGCGAATCCTGGGCGGGGATGACGATGGGGGTGTTCTTTTCGTCCAGGAATTTTTTCTGGGCTTTCTCGTCGATCGTGGTGAAGTCCAGCACGCAGACCTTGAACGGCTTCCATTCGGGCTTCTTCGATTTTTCCTTCGTCGTGACCGTCTCCGTGATGACGGTGGTGGTCGTGGTGGTTGTGGTTTCCTTCTCGGTCTCGGCCGCCGCATGGGCTGGCATGAGCTGCGCCGCGGCCGCGGACAGGACGAACGCCGTTACGGCTGTGATCATTTGCTGTTTCATGAGTTTCAAGCCTCCTTGGTGTCGGGGGTGCCTGTGAGATGTCATTTCCGGTGATGCCGTGCGAAAAAATCTTCCACGCGGCGGTTTATGAATATGGTGAATCCCGCGCGGCTTCTCTGCCTCGCGTAAACTCAATAATATTATACAGCAAATTCGGAGAAAAGTCAAGTTCATGACCCAAAAAAACTGAAATTATTTCGGATTTCCTCATTTTTTGGGGGAGTTGCGGCTTTTGCGGAAATCGGACAAAAAGATTTGAAACTGTCCGTTTGCCATGTATATTGATTTGTCGCATCGATCCGCGGCGGAAAACGGTCAATGTCGTGCCGCGTTCCGCGGACGGAAAGCATCTAATAACGAGAGGTCCCCCCATGAGCACAAACGAACGAGGCTATTTTACGCTGCCGGGCGAATCCGGCTATGAGGAACTGACGCTGAAACTGGCGGAACGATGGGGCGCCGACGTGATCCGGGACAGCGACGGCACGAAGCTTTCGCAGGAGATCCTGGACGCCGGGTACGGCATCTACTCCACCATCTGCATCATCCGCGACCACAACGAATGGGCGGCGAAACATCGCGATATGCTTCAGGAGACGTTCCTGATGACAAGCCCGAAGGCCGCCATGGGCGGCGGCCCGCTGAAGATCCGCCTGATGGACGAGTTCTTCGACGGGCAGTTCGAGGTCGACGAGCGCCCGGAGTCGCGCAAATACTGGCAGGTGTACGACCGGACCTCGGGGACGCTTCTGCCCGACGATGCCTGGAGCTATGATTCCGGCGTCGTGACGATCGCCGCGCCCGTGCCGTACCACACCTGCACGGTCAGCTTCATGGCATTCCGCATCTGGGAGGAGATCTCCATGTATAACCACACCACGAACCACTGGACCTCGGAACACCTGATGCAGATCGACCCGCGTCACGAGGCGGTCCGGGAGTATCTGCGCGACTGGATGGTACGCTGGTGCGAATCCCACCCCGCGACGACCGTGGTGCGGTTCACCTCGATGTTCTACAATTTCGTGTGGATCTGGGGCAGCAGCGAACGCTGCCGGCATCTGTACTCCGACTGGGCGTCCTACGATTTCACGGTCAGCCCGAAGGCGCTGGACGAGTTCGCGGAGGCGTACGGCTACAGCCTCATGGCGGAGGATTTCGTGAACCAGGGCAAGCTGCACGTCACGCACATGCCGGGATCGAAGCGGAAAGCCGACTGGATGGCGTTCGTGAACGACTTCGTCATCAAGTTCGGGCGCGAGCTCATCGACATCGTACATAAGTACGGCAAAAAAGCGTATGTCTTTTACGACGACAGCTGGGTCGGGATCGAGCCGTACAACGGACGGTTCCGCGAGTTCGGATTCGACGGCCTCATCAAGTGCGTGTTCTCCGGCTACGAAGCCCGGCTCTGCTCCGGCGTCGACGTCCCCGTTCACGAGCTTCGTCTGCATCCGTATCTTTTCCCGGTCGGCCTGGGCGGCGCGCCCACGTTCATGGAGGGCGGCGACCCGGCGCTCGACGCCCGGCGTTACTGGGTGTCCGTGCGGCGGGCGCTCCTGCGGGCTCCGGTCGACCGCATCGGCCTGGGCGGCTATCTGCACCTCACGGAAGGCTTCCCGGATTTCGTGGACTGCATCGGGGAGATCGCGGACGAATTCCGTCAGATTCGGAGTCTGCACGAGGCGGGGCGCCCTTTGTCCGAACATGTCCGCGTGGCTGTCGTTCATTACTGGGGCAAGCTCCGGTCCTGGAGCCTGTCCGGGCATTTCCACGAGACGTACATGCACGACCTGATCCACATCAACGAGGCGCTGTCCGGGCTCCCGTTCGAGGTGAGCTTCCTGTCGTTCGAGGACGTGAAACGCGGCGCGCTGAAGGATTTCGACGCCGCGATCAACGCAGGGCGCGCCGGGACCGCCTGGAGCGGCGGCGACGCCTGGGCTGACCCGGAGCTTGTGACGGAGTTCATGCGCTGGACGGCGGAAGGCGGACTCTTCCTCGGTGTGAACGAGCCGTCCGCCGCGCCCGGTTTCGACACGTTTTTCCGGCTCGCGCCCGTGCTCGGCGTCGACGAGGACGACGGCAGCCGCGTGTGCCACGGCCGCTGGCGTTTCGAGGTGGAGACTGTGTCGGGGCTGATCCCGGACGGCGCTTCGGTCAAGGCGAGGCAGGGCGTGTATCTCACGGACGGCACGGCGCGCGTGCTGATGGCGCGGGACGGGATCCCGACACTGACCGTTCACCCGTTCGGAAAAGGGGTCGGCGTGTATCTCTCCGAGTTCAGAATCACGCCCGAAAACACCCGTATGCTGCGGAATCTTCTGGTCCGGTATTCTGCAAAGGAAGCCGCGTCCGGGCTGTACCGGTCCGACGATCCGGAGATCGAATGCGCATACTGGCCGGAGACACATACTCTGGCGGTCGTCAACGATTCCGGCGAGGCGAAAAATGCCGAGCTCAGCTGTGCGGATCCGGACGCGTCGAGCATCCATGTCGAGCTCCGTCCGTTCGGGATGCGCGTGGTCTCCGTCTGAGCTCCGTCTGAGGCGGGGCGTTTCGGCTGAACCTGCTTATTCCCGCGGCGATTCAGGCACGGGGGCGGCGTTCGTTTCGTTCTCTTCCGCCGCGTTCATCATCTCCTGGATCTGAGCCGTGACTTTTTTGAGTCCGGCGCGGTCGTTGCGGTTGTTCAGCTCCATGATGAGGTACAGCATGGCGTACTCGCGTCCGTAGACGCGGTCCATGAACATCTGCGTGATGGCGGAGTCCGGAGCGGTCTGCCAGCAGAAGACGAACGCATTGGCAAGGAAACTGTTCCTGAAGTGTTCCGGCAGGGCATTTTTCTGCGTGAGCGAGCCTTCGTAACTCGCGTTCCACGGGTCCATCACGCCCACGACGGAGAAGATCACACCCCAGCGGAGCGCCAGCCGGAAAAGCCCCCAGCGTTTCAGGCGCGGCCGGGGCCGTCCGAAATAAATCGCGGCGTAGTACAGCAGGACCGGCGCGAACGGGATCAGGAACCGGTACCCGTAGCACCAGCCGCCGAAATCCGAGGTCCCGATCGCCAGAAGCAGCATGGCAGCCGCGGTCGACGCCATCATGGTCATGAACACGCGGTCGCGCCGCATCCGTTCCGAGGCGCAGGCGCATCCGGCAAAAAGGAGCGCCGGCATATAGAGGAAGAATCCCTCGTAGCCGAACAGGATGTTGAACGCGTAGAGGATGTAATTCTTCTCCGTGAACGCCGGTTTGTGCGTGGAGATGTAAAGCGGCAGGGGCGAGCCGTAGGAGATCATGTTCATGCCCGCCTCGGCGAGGATCAATATGCCCGCTCCGGCGGCGTACAAGAGAGCGTTTTCGATCCGGTGCGGCGATACGGCGGCCAGCACGAAGATGAACACGGCGATGCCCACCACGCCGCCCGTCACGAACTC
>JAEEGK010029217.1_pt1 | contig 11013 bp, 6 predicted proteins | sample 8958771 | NCBI WGS metagenome assembly JAEEGK01 (sample SAMN16246547, study PRJNA631951) | gut metagenome | biome: gut microbiome; feature: rumen; material: SC-attached | host: Bos | place: Iran: Karaj | collected 2018-10 | reverse complement strand
TTTTACCGTAAAGATCATAATGAAGTTTGAGAAGATTAGGATCGTATCCAAGGCAGTTTGCTACATCGGGATATCTTGCTGCATAGTAAGCTGCATCAAATGATCCGGCAGATGCGGTGGGGACTGCTGTTCCTGGAGCTACTGCAAGTCTGCCTTCAGCTTTTCCGAAGAGCACATAGTGCACATACATAATGTCAGCATTGTTTCCGAAAGCAGCTACGACATCAGGGTAAGAAGCAGCATAAAACTCTGCGTCAAAAACAGTCCCGTCGGGCATTGTCTTGGGAGCAGCTTCTACTTTGACATCAATTGCAAATATTGCAACTGCGGCCATAAGCGCTGCCGATAATGAGATAAGTGATTTTTTAAGATTCATATTGGTTCCTCCTTGAACTCGTTTTATTTTTCTGATTCGAGTTTTTCAAGCAGATCTTTCTTAAATGATGAATATCTGTCTTCATCAATCGCAAGTCTGATTTCTTCCATGAGATGATTATAGAAATACAGATTATGCAATACGCAAAGCCTGAGTCCTAAGATCTCGTCCGCTTTCAAAAGATGCCTTATATAGCTTCTTGAATATCTGCGGCACGCCGGGCATTTGCAGCCCTCTTCTATTGGGCGATCGTCCCTTTCATACTGCGCGTTCTTCATGTTCATGCGGCCGTGATTGGTGTAGACATGTCCGTGACGGCCGTTTCTTGACGGGTATACGCAGTCAAAGAAATCGACTCCTCGCTCGACCGCTTCGAGGATATTTGCAGGCGTTCCGACCCCCATAAGATATGTCGGTTTTTTCTGCGGCAGGAACGGAACCACTTCCTCGATGGTCTCATACATCTGCTCGTGGCTTTCGCCGACCGCAAGGCCTCCTATGGCATAGCCGTCAAGATCCATTGCGGCGATCTGCTTTGCATGCTCGCGCCTTATGCTTTTTATTATGCCTCCCTGATTTATACCAAAGAGCATCTGTTTTTTATTGATGGTGTCCTCTAATGTATTGAGCCTTGCCATCTCCTTCACACAGCGCTCGAGCCATCTTGTGGTCCTTTCGACGCTGGGCCTTATGTAGGCTTCGTCCGAAAGTGCCGGCGGGCATTCGTCAAATGCCATGGCTATGGTGGATGCGAGATTTGACTGTATCTGCATGCTCTCTTCGGGTCCCATGAATATCTTGTGCCCGTCTATGTGGCACCTGAAGGTCACGCCCTCTTCTTTTATCTTTCTAATGCCTGCAAGAGAGAACACCTGAAACCCGCCCGAATCTGTCAGGATGGGTCTGTCCCAGCTCATGAACTTATGAAGCCCGCCCATGTCGTGGATAAGTCTGTCGCCCGGCCTCACATGCAGATGGTATGTGTTTGAAAGCTCGACCTGTGTACCTATGGCCTCCAGATCCTCTGTGGACACACCGCCCTTTATGGCCGCGACAGTTCCGACATTCATAAACACGGGCGTTTGTATATCCCCGTGGACCGTGTGCAGGATGCCACGCTTTGCGGCCCCATCGGTCGTCAGCAATTCATACATATCATTCTCTTTCTTTCTTTACGAACTTCTTTGCAAGTACATACCAAAGGTTTCCTGCAACACATACGGATGAATATGTACCGCAAACGATACCTACTATAAGCGGATAAGCAAATTCCTTGATGGACGAAACACCCATGATCGCAAGGATAACTACCGTGACAAGTGTTGTCAGCGATGTATTTATAGATCTGCTTATTGTTGATGTGATGCTCTGATTTACTATATCGGCAAGCTGATCATTACTCTTGAGCGACTTCTTGGCCTCTCTGATACGGTCGAATATGACGATGGTCGCGTTGATCGAGTAACCTACTATGGTCAGGATACATGCGATGAATGTCGTACCTACCGACCACTGAAGCGCTGCGTAGAACAAAATAACTACCAGTACGTCATGAACAAGTGCAAGCACTGAGCTTAAACCGAATCTCATGTCCTTGAATCTGATCCAGATGTAAAGGAGCATGCAGACTGAAGCTATGCATATTGAGATAAGAGCGTTTCTTCTCATCTCTGAACCGATGGTCGCGGAGATGTTTTCCATCTCTACCTGATCGGCCTTGATCGAAAGTTCTTTTTCAAGAGCGGCAAGAAGGCTTTCTCTCTGCTCCTGGTTGAGTGTTTCTGTCTTTAATACGATTTCATTTGAATCATTTACTGTGTTTGCACGTACATCTGCAATGCCGAGAGTAGATTCAAATATGGGCTTTACCTTTGTATCGATCTCTTCAAGAGTCATGGCAGAATCCATTGTGATGGTGGTGGATGTACCGCCGGCGAAGTCGATGCTGTAGTTGAGCATGCTTCCCTTTGAAGAGTTAACGACAAGCATCACGATGCAGCCTATGATCATTGCGCCTGATACAGCAAAGAAGATTCCCTTCTTTCCAACAAAGTTGAAGGGTTTTCTTGCAACAGTCTTTCCGTAAAGGCCCGGTTTTTGAGCTCCCATATGATAAAGCGAATTTAAGAGGAGCTGAGTGATGACAAGTGCCGTAAACATCGACAGTGCAATACCTATACCAAGGGTCATGGCAAAACCTTTTATGGTTCCTGTTCCCATGACATAGAGCACGAGTGCTGCGATAAGTGTTGTGATATTACCGTCAAGGATCGCCGGAAGTGCCTTGTGGAAACCGTTCCTGATAGCATTTCCTACGGATATTCCGGAGCCGATCTCCTCGCGGATACGCGCAAATATGATGACGTTGGCGTCGACGGCCATACCTATGGAAAGGATAACGCCGGCGATACCGGGAAGGGTAAGCGTTACTTCAAACGAGCTTATGATGAGTATCTCGAGACCTGCATAAAGGCCGAGTGCCATTGCTGCGGCAACACCCATTATGCGGTAGTAGCAGATAAGGAAGAGGATGATAAGTCCAAGACCTATGGCACCTGCTATAAGAGATGTTCTGATCGCAGATTCACCGAGCTTTGCACCTACAACGTTTGAACGAACTTCTTCGAGTTCGAGCGGAACGGCACCGATACGGATGATGCTGGCAAGGTTGCTTGCCTTCTCATAGTTTTCCATACCTGTGATGACTGCCTGTCCTGTGGTGATCTCCGCATCTACGGAAGGGATGCTGACAAACGCGCCGTCATAATAGATACCGATGGTCTCGCCTGACTTGTAAGCTTTTGCTGTTGCCTCTGCAAATTTAGTGGTACCTTCATCATTAAGAGAAAGTGAAACGATGTACTCCACCGCATTTGTTGTCTGATTCTGCTGGCTGCCGGCAACGGCTGTCTTTACATCGTTACCTGTAAGAACGATGCCGCCATTTTCCTCAAGCTCTTTTATGGTGTAATTGAGAGCTCCTGTCGAGCGGTTATAGCATGTATTGCCTTTCTTGTCGGTCTGGGCGATAAAGTAAAGTGTACCTGGCGTACCGAGTTCTTCAAGAATTGCATTTGCATCCGAAACATTCGGTATATCGACATTTATACGGTTCGAACCTTCCTGATATACCTCGGCTTCCGTAGAGTACACGAATGCACGCTGCTGAAGCTTATATATGGTGTCGCTCATATCTGTTGAGCTGGGACTTTCGTCTCCTACTACCTGGTATGTGATGCTGACACCACCGGCAAGATCCAGGCCGAGCCTGATGTCATTTATGCTTCCTGCGGCCTTGTCGCCTACTCCGACAAATGCCAAAAAGCTGACTGCGGCTATCAGTACGATCATCCCCAGAAAGCAAAGCGTTGACTTGTTTTTCTGATTCATCTCTTCATTCCTCACTTAATGATGAAATTTCTGTTTGGAATGCCATATTTACATGGCAGACCATTGTGTATTATATTGCAAATTTCAATTATTTGTCAAGGAGAAATGGGGAGGTATTTTCCCTATCAGCGCTTTATACTTTTTTTATGATTTCACTTGCATTTTATACAAAATGGCTCTATAATTGAGTGGAAGTTTTGTATTTGGGTAATGGGACGTATGTTATTTTATGTTTCCCGCGGGGTTAAAGGAGGTAAGTTAATGGAAAAATTTGCAAAGTTCTTCCCTTTGAGTACACAGTGTACGGACAGTGACACTTTGGTAAAAAATGTTGTTATCTACATCGTGGCAGCAGTTATCGTTGCTCTTGTAGGCGCTTTACTTGGATGGGTTCCTGTTGTAGGATTAGTTTTAAAGATCATTCTTTGGGTATGCGATCTTTATTTCTTTATCGGGCTTATACTTTGTTTCCTTATTTACTTTAACATTATACATGTTTAGATTTTAGAATTACATAATCATTCTGCCGGGTTCATGTTTTGAACCCGGTTTTTTATTTACAGACTTATTTACCGCCCATAGCTTTTGTTGGCGGCTGTGGGCGGTAAATTTGAAAGTATTGGGGGGCAACAGCCCCTGATTATTATGCGATGCCTAAAAGCGGCTTCCGCGGACTCGCCAGGCGAGCTGGCCGGAGTCTTCTTTTTTGCCGAGTTTTCGAACTTCTTCGTTGAGCGAGAACATCTTTTTGTCGAGCATGTCGACGATGTTGGCGCATTCTTTAAGTTCTTTTTGAAGGTTTTCGGGCGCGTTACCTTCGAATTTGTATTTTATCTTGTGTTCGAGGCTGGCCCAGAAATCCATGGCAATAGTTCGCAGTTGAATCTCGACTCTAACGTGATGTTCGGTCTTCGAAAGATAAACTGGAATTTCCATCACAAGGTGAAGACTGCGATATCCCGATTCCTTAGGCTCTTCAATATAATCATTCTGCTTAATCAGTGTTAAATCCGGCTGTTTCAAAAGCATGTCGCGAACAGAATAAATATCCGAGATATAGGGACAAATTACGCGTACACCGGCAATGTCGTTCAGATTTTTCATCATCGAATCAAAAGTTACTGGAAAGCCTTTTTTCTGAAGTTTGTTTGCAATACTTTCAGGACTCTTAATTCGGCTTTTGATTGTGCTGATAGGGTTTCGAGTTCTCTTAACGCTGCTTTCTTTATTCAAAATATCAAGTTTTGTTTCAATCTGCTTGATAGCACTTTCATAAATCATCATAATCTGCTGAAACTGAAAGGCCGTTTTATAAAAATCATCAGAAACAGCAAGCTTGTTCATAACCGATGGCGGAAGCACCGGCTCTTCAATAATTGTATCATCACTCATTTTATTTGCTCATATATGAAATGTCATTCTATATATAAAATATACTAACGAGTGAAAGGTTTCGGCAAATTAAAAAAATCTTATTTTAGTTTCTTAAACAGTTCCTCGGTTCCAATACGAGCCTTGGCTACAATATCTCCTGCGCCTTTTGGGAAGCAGTAATACAGCGTTTTCATATCACCAATGCAAATCATATCGCCGATTTCGTACCAGTAATAATCAGAATATAAACTGTAACTGGCCTTGGGTTTCTGTTCATAGTGGAGTTTTCCTTCGCAACCGTCCAGCACAAATCCATCGTTTGAATGAGTAAGATGACCGCTTCCAACTTTGTAAATCGCCTTAGTGTCGACCATCATATAAATATCAACATCTGCTTCAATTCGGTAAATACCTTCGTCAATTTCTTTGCGTACCTGTTCTCGCTGCCAGTTATACCAGTCTGGAACATGGGTGAATGGAGTGGGGCTTCCTTTTTCAGTTGCATGACCGTTACTTTTCATTTCCAAAAATCCGGTTTCGCCTAATGTCCATTTTGCTCCGCAATGCATGCACTTCAATTCAGTTTCGTAGCCTTTCATATTTCCTTCATGGCCACAAACACAGCACTTGTACAAAACGCGGTTCAAACAGTCAGCGCGGAACGGCTCGTTAATTACAACTTTATTTTCCTGCTGCCACTTCCAGTTATCAAAGGTGAACTCTTCCTTTAGAATAGCATTCAATTCATCAACGGATTTTTGCTGAATATCTTCCGGCGACAAAAGATATTTTACATCTGCACTAACATCTACCTTGCGAACCTGCAGATTATTATATAGAGGATTTCTTGCGTATGCTCCGTAAGTTCGAATCATTACAACGGGAACATTCAAAAGCTTTAGACAGTGGCCGAGCGTTTCTGGCAGGGGAGTGGCAGTTCCGTCAAAACTATAACTTGCCTCAGGATACATCAGCACTGATGATTTGAGTGTATCGAGCGCGTACTTCATATTTTTGACCATCACAAAATCTGCAATAAACTTGTTGGTTGGGATACAGCCGATGCTTCGCATAAGCCAGTTCTTGCCAACAAATCCATCACTCGTGCAAACGATGTTAAGCGGGCGCGGGTACAAAACCGTCTCAGCAATTTCCAGATCCATGAAACAGGAATGGTTCATCAAAACAAGACATGGTTCTTTTTTGCTGAGCTTTTCCATGCCGATATAATTACACTTAAAATGTGTTGCCTTCAAATCTGATTTTGCAAGAGTTTTAATCAGCCATCGCCAGAACATAGCAGGCTTTACAGGTTTTTCCAATTTGCGAAGAGGTAACGTCTGCACCTTATCGTACGAAAGTTCTTTTACAGTAGTTTTCATTGTATTTAAATTGTACATTGAAAAATCCGACTTTGCAAAAAAATTATCTGTTCCTATGTTTTTGCTTTTGTGATATTCTTTTTTCACTATGAAAAATCCTCTTGTGTTTTTGAAGAATTTTATAAAGCGTGAGCCGGTTCTTTTTGCGGCGCTGGTGCTTGCAATTGTTGCGGTTTGTGTTGTAAGACCGGGTGTTCAGGTTTGCCTGCAGGCAATTGATTTTCGTACGCTTGCAATTTTGTTTTCGCTGATGATTGTGATAAAGGCATTTCAGAGTCAGAACTTTCTTGATGTAATTGCGGCACGGCTTCTGCGACTTTGTAAGACTCGACGTTCACTTTATTTTCTTTTGACTTATCTTGTATTTTTCAGTTCGATGTTTGTAACAAATGATGTTGCGCTTTTGACCTTTGTTCCAATTTCACTTTTGATTTTTAAGCGGATTGGTTTACCAGCTCTGCATGTTGTTGTGCTGGAAACTCTGGCAGCGAATCTTGGTTCCTGCATTACGCCAATGGGAAATCCGCAGAACCTGTATCTGTTTTCTTATTATGGTTTTAGTGCTCTGGAGTTTTTTGCTCTCACTGCTAAGATAGCAGTTCCTTCGCTTTTTATCCTCGCTGTGATTATTTTATTTTTGACAAGAAAGAAGCTTGCAAAACATGGCGGATATGAAGAGCCGCACGAACTTGCTGGAAATGTTTTGCAGACTCAGGTTGCACGACTCAAGGTTGATTTTCGCACGATTTTTTACATTGCAGATTTTGTGATTTGTCTTTTGACAGTTTTTCATGTTGTGAATTTTTATTTCATGCTTGTGTTTACAATTGTTGTGATGGCGGTTTGTAACTGGCGGCTTTTTAAGAAAGTTGATTACAGCCTGCTTCTAACCTTTGTAGGATTTTTCATTTTTACAAAAACACTTTCTACAGTGCCGGCTTTTTCTGACTTTGTAAACTCTTTGTTGAGTTCGCCATTGAAAACTTATATTACTGGAATTGCAGCAAGTCAGGTTATAAGCAATGTTCCTGCAGCTTTGTTGCTCAGCGGATTCACAGACAATGGCGCAATGCTTTTGCTCGCGGTAAATGTGGGCGGCCTTGGTACTTTGATTGCCAGCATGGCAAGTGTGATTTCGTTCAAACTTTACAGCGCAGAACAGCACGACAATTACTTTGCTGTGTTTACTGCGTATAATGTCGTGCTGCTTGCTGTGTTAGGTGTTATTGTTTATCTGATTTAAACTCAAACCACTTAAAATCAAAATTGCTTCCTGGTAAGAAAACAAAACTGATTTTTTGTGCGCCCTTTACCGGAGTTATAGGGAAGGTCTTTTCTTCGTAAGTGTCGGTGTGGGCGAACTCGATTACTTGAGTTGTGGACGTTCCGTCGGCGGCAAAGAACTTGATGTTAATAGTATTGTTCTCTGTGTTTGACTTACCACAGATTGTAAGACTTGCGGCTCCCTTTTCTCCAAAGTCCATATCTGAGAAGTCGAGGTTTACGTTGTTACCGATTCCTTCTACAGCAAGCTCTGTCTTTGTAAAACTGTCTCCAGCTACGAGATTTGCATCGAGGGCGCGGAGGCGCGCAAAGGCTTTAGGTGTGCGGTCAAAATAAAATCCGTGTAAATACAAATCCATCTGGAAACTGATTGTGATTGTGTGAACGCCGAATAATCGTTTGTTCAAAGTAAATACATTTTCTGAGTAAGTGTTGTAAATTGATTCATGACGGTAAGTGAACTCTCCAAGACATTCGCTGTCATTGCCAGTACCTTTGCCATCCCAAACTTGAATCTGCAGTTCTGTAGCAAAACTGAAAATAGGCAGATGAATTGTGTCTGCACCGTCTGCTCCAAAATCAACCTTGTCAAAACTTACCCAGGTTGGACCGCACTTGCGGTTTGAGATTCCGCTTTCAAGTGACATTTCTGGTTTTGCTTTTCCATCAGTTTCGTCCCAGCCAGTAAAGCGACAAGCCTCAACCAGTTGATATGGATTCAGCCGACAGCTGCCTACGCCACTTACTGTGAATGGCAAATCGCTGATTACTTCATCATACTTAGTGCCGTTTTGCGCGGTACAACGGAGAATACATTCACCGTCACCTGCCGCACGGATGATGCGAGTTTCGCCATCACCTGATACTTCAATATTATCACTCGAAATGCATTCTTTAAAAACCGGATTCCAGTTAATTTCTTTGATTGTTGCATTTTCTGGCAGTACTTTAGCAGTTACGTGTATTTCTCGGTTAGCTGTATCTAACTTAGTCGAGCCGTCTGCAATCAGTTCGATCTTACGTGTTGGTACAAAATCCATTTCCGGGCGGATTGCAAAGTAAGGAGCAACTAGGCTCCACTTGTCTTGTCCAGCCGGCGCATTGCCATTATATTTCATTGAAACATTCTGGAGCCCTGCGCTCGCTGCGGTAATTACAAATGAAGAACTCTTTTTCTTGCTTTTTACGATTGCGATCAAGCGGTTTGCAAAAAGCTTTCTTGTGTGACTTCTGCTTCCTTCCGGTTTGTATTCTTCATAATCAGTTGAGTCACCGTTATCCATACCTAACAACTCAGCATCGCCTGCAACATTGAAGGTGATGTAGTTTCTTGCATTTTCAACAAGCGTACCGTTTTTATCTGCGAGCATGATTTGAATGAAGTGGATTGCTTCGTCGCCTTTATTTTCTTCCGGTTTCAAAATAATATGATCCGGATCTTCAAAAGAACGCTTTGTGTCTACGGCAATTGCATTTCCATCTGCATCATAAGCTACAGCTTTGATTTCACCTTTGTGATATTCCAGCTGCCACTGTCCAAATGGAGCTGCTCCATCCTTGTGGTTTATTAACTGTTTGCCAAGCGACTGGTCGTTAAAGAACAACTCAACTGAATCTGCGTTGGTATAAGCTTTTACGTCAATCAGCTGGCCTTCGTTCCAATCCCAGTATGGCAACAGGTGTACGAACGGTGCAAGTTTCTTTCCGCCCCATTCTGATTTATATAGATAATAAGTATCTTTCGGAAAGCCTGTTGTATCAATCTGTCCGAAGAAAGATGATTTAGAATGATACGGAGTTGGCTCACCAATGTAGTCCCAGCCTGTCCAGATAAACTGTCCTGCACTGAACGGACAGTCGCGGTCATTTGCAATAACTGTCTGAGTGTTAGCACAGCCCCATGGAGTTGTACAGTTTCCGAGAGTTGAACACTGACCGTCGCTGAAAGTTACCAGTTGAAGTGAATCCGGGAAGTGATAGATTCCGCGGCTCTGGACTGTAGAACCTGTTTCACTTCCGTAGATTTTCCAGTGCAGATATTTTTTATGATGTTCATTATAAAGTCGCTCAAGATAATTATAACCAACGACATCAATGTTCTGAGCACAATTTTGAGCTCCATCTGTCATCATATAATTTGAGGCAATTGTTACCGGTGCATTTCTTTTAGGATCATTTTTAACAACTGCATTATAAAGCCTTTTTGTGATTTCAAGACCGTTACCCATGTGTGTGTCGTAAATCTCATTTCCAATTGACCACATAATCAGGCTTGGATGATTTCTGTCATGGCGTACCCAGGAAGCAATATCGCGTTCACACCATTCATTAAAGTAGTTACCGTAATCAAATTGAGTTTTCGGTTTTTCCCACATATCAAAAGCTTCGCTGTCTACCAGTAAGCCCATTTCATCACAAAGATCCATCCATGCTCGTGGCGGCGGATTATGAGAACAGCGAACTGCATTTGCACCCATTTCTTTTAGCCGACTAAACTGTCGTCGCAGTGCTGTCTTATTAAATGCTGCTCCAAGCGCTCCCAAATCGTGATGCTGACACGCACCGTAAATCTTTACATGACGGCCATTTAAGAAAAATCCTTCGTCAGTAGTAAATTGTGCAAGCTTGAATCCGCAGTGTTGTGAAGTTTCATCAAGCACAGTGCCGTCATTTGCAATCAGCTTCGTTGTAAGAATATAGAAGAAAGGTGAATCAATATCCCAAAGTTCAGGAGCATTTACTGAGAACTCGCCATCGCCGTCAAATTGAGCAAATACTTTTCCGTCTGGAGAAGTCAGGGTGTGTACAATGGTGTTCTCCCCGACAACCTCACTCGAAATCCTAACCTTCCACTCACCATCCAATTTCTTCTCATCAACTGGTCGCGCACTAAAATAAACTCCGTCACTCACAAGATGTGCAGCTGGGCTGTTAATCAAATTTACATCACGGAAAATTCCAGCACCCGAATACCATCGTGTGTTGCAGTTCTGGTAAACAACAATCACAAGTACTTCATTTTCACCAGCCTTTACCAGCTCACTAATATCAAATTCAAAAGCCGAATATCCGTATTTCCATTCACCGGCCTTTTTCCCGTTTACCCAGACAGCGCTGTTCATATAAACGCCTTCAAAGTTCAGCGCAATATAGCGGTCCGCACACTCCTTCTGTTCAAGAGAAAAACTTTTTTTATAAAATCCCACA
>JAEEGK010029216.1_pt1 | contig 11013 bp, 8 predicted proteins | sample 8958771 | NCBI WGS metagenome assembly JAEEGK01 (sample SAMN16246547, study PRJNA631951) | gut metagenome | biome: gut microbiome; feature: rumen; material: SC-attached | host: Bos | place: Iran: Karaj | collected 2018-10 | reverse complement strand
GTGTACAAGGTTGTACCTTTAGTCTTTCATTATTTATACAGGCTCTTAGCTCAGTTGGTTAGAGCGCTACACTGATAATGTAGAGGTCGGCAGTTCAACTCTGCCAGGGCCTACCGAAAAGCCGGACACCAGCCCGGCTTTTTTTGTGCCATCCGGCCACCTTTTCCGGCGGCCCGGCACAACCCCGGGGGTATAGCTCAGCTGGTAGAGCACCTGCTTTGCAAGCAGGGGGTCGCCGGTTCGAATCCGACTATCTCCACAATTACAAATCTAAAAACCCCCTCTGAATGTGTTCAGAGGGGGTTTTTCTTGTTTTAGGGCACCAAAAAGATGCACCAAAAATGCACCTAATGACCAGCCAGGCCCAGCCAGCCAGGAAGTATGAGACTGTTAGGAAAGAAGTGAGTCTCTGTTTTTTCTGGCATATTCGGCAATAAGGGAAGTCAGGTTCTCTGACTTATCATAAAAGGGTGTATCACACTCTTTATCGAGCAGGTCGGATTCCTGGTCTTTCAATAACCCTTGTGAAATGATGTCCAGTGCTTTTGCACAGATCTCTTTGGTTTCAGAAGCATTCACAGCTGTTAATGCATCGATAAGGGAATCATTGTACTGACCTCTGGTGTTAAAGAAGAACTGCTCGAATCCACCATTATTAACCTCACCATCAAGGTCATTGAGAATCATGATAGTCTTCTCTACTTCATTTAAGTTTTCTGGTTTCAGAAAATTGAAGCTTTTCTTCTGTATGTAATCATATAATCTGAAAACCAGTTCTTCGTCCTTCTCTTCTTTCCAAAAACTCTCTATCTCCTCATCTGACAATCTGTAAGACAGGAATTTCTCAGCATTCTTGAAAGATTTGTACGCCCGCCCTAAAATGAATGTGCGATAACCAAAAAAGCCAGCTACTATGAGCTCTGTCCATCCTTTAATGTCTCCTTTTTGGATTAACCTGATGACAGAAACAGTCAATACAATCAAAAAAAGGATTCCCCAGATGAGGAATTGTTTTCCAAACATTTTTTTCAACCCTGTGAAATTTCCTTCTTTCATCATATTGTCATAATCCTTTTCCATCTTGGCCTCCTGCGCCTTCTTGTTAGTCAACAGGAGAAGGAGCATGGCAACAATTGCCAGGATAATTATTAAATCAGCACTCATATCAAATGGTTTTGAACTTCATCTTTCTATACATTTTTGGTAAATCTCTTCACCTGACTGTACTTGTCTATTTGATACTATTTTAAGATAATCCAGGAACCGTAGCGGTCACCGCCTTTGCGTTTGATATACTCGTGTTGCTTGAGCGAAGAAAGGATTCTGGAGATGGTACGGACACTGATTCCGGTAATGGATTTGATTTGAGCCTGCCTTATTTCAGGGTTCGCTTTGATGACATTGTAGACAGATCTTTCTACGCCATCTACTGCGCCAAAATCAAGGGAAAACTGTTTGTCGAATTTGTTAAGTTCTTTATTATCAGTTTGTTCTTCTATGCCATTTACTGCGCCATCTTCTACGCCAACTACTGCGCCAAGGTTGGCGATGTTACGGGGGCGTTGAATGGTGACGCGGACACCACCGCAGTTCTCTTCGAAGACCGGATCCGGAAGACCGACCCCTTGGAGAGAATTGCGGATCTTCTTGATACCGCGTCCCCAGGTCTCTACGAAGCCGGCAAGGAAGAAAACGTTGGCAATAAGTGGATTGCGCTGACGTGAGGAATGCTCTTGCAGGAGCATTTCCACGGGGAAGCCTTCGGGAAGGGTGCCTTCGTTCCAGACGGAAACACGGTCGTTATATACCTTCATCTGAACAAAGGTTCCCGTGTATAACCTATGAATGAGGGAATTATAGATGATTTCGCGCAAAGCGGCTTCAGGAATCTCCAATGGCTCCGTCCGTTTCATACCTTCGTAGCCGATGTAGGAAACGAGGTATTTTGATCTGAGGACAGCCATAATCCTGTCGGCCATCCGGATGATGTCTCCTTGGATAATGTCTTGGAAAAGGAGATCGGATTCATCGCTGATGAAGCGGCCGATGCGGAAGTCAATGCTTCGGACATATTTCTCCGGATGGGTCCCGAAGAGGATGATGGCAGCAATGCGAAGCTTACCGTCATCAGAAATCAAGTGTAGATTCTTAAGGACGCTTTGAGTATCATCGTTGATGGATTCTTTTGGCAGGCGTTCTTCTTCGATAGCTTTTTTCAGGAAGTAGTCGACAGCCTCACGTTCGATGTCCTTTTCAATAGTTGCATTCGGGATTTCCATCTCATCCCAATGCATTCCCATCTTGGATAGAAGAAAACGTTCCAGCGCTTCGCCACGAAGCGTCTGGTTAGTAGCCCCACTTCTGTAATGGATAACACCATCCAAGGTAATGATAACATTACTCGGCTGGACGGCAATCTCGATATAGTCGATGCCGTTGTAAGTTCGCTTGTTGACATCAGCAACAATGCCGAGTTTGTTGATAATCTTGTTGGGAAGTCTCTCCAGCAGGGATTTGATGTCGGCCAGTCCGACGGGTGTACCGTTATCAGCAGTACCGACATTCAAGAGGCCTCCTTGCGCATTGGCAAAACCGCAAATCCATTCCAACCACTCGTCTTTCCAAATGGTTTTATTCTCAACAATATGCGTTTCCTCCATCATAACCGTTGCGGTTCGTCTTCACAAATGTAAGGCTTTGCGGCAAGAATAGCAAAACAATTATTTTTCGATAATTGCCTTGATTTCGGTCTACAGCATGGACTGAATCCGGGAGGAAGGGATCGTCTATCCGAATAAGTCTGTTAAAACGGGTGGCACTTTCTAGGGGCTTGACCCACCAGCTTGCACCATATCTGGACATCAGCCATTCAGACACAGAATCCAGAACGCATTTTCCATAAGATGCCCGACAGTTCCCTTGCAACTCATCTTCAACGAAGAGTTGACCTTTTCCATAGTATGTATAGACCATTGTTCTACAACAATCCGTAGAACTTCGTCATCGACTCAGTTTTGATCGAGTCCACGATGTCGATGTCCTTCAGATACCTACCAAATATAGTACTTCTTGGAAGAAGGCGACGGTGCGGGAGAGGATTTCTTTTTTGCGACGGGTGATGAGGTGGTTTTCGCCATCGACTTTGACGAGGGTGGCGCGGGATCCGTAGGTTTCGAGGTACTGTTCACTGCACCACATGGGGACGATGGAGTCTTTGGTGCCGTGCAGGAGCAGGACGGGGCCCTGGTAGGCGGCAGCTGTGCCGTAGATGTCCAGTTGCTGGGTGGTGAGGAGGTATTCCCGGCCGAGTTTCATGGTGCCCCAGCAGCGGATGAATTCCGGCGGGTCGGTAGGGTCGAAGCGGGCGTTGAAGAATTTGCCGCCCTGGCAGGCCTGCTTGATGACGGAGCCGGGGGCAAGGAGGACCACGCCGGCGGGGACGTGACCGCCTGCGGCGGCGAGCCGGCCGGCGGTCATCGACGCGATGACCCCGCCTTGCGAGTGCCCGAGGAGGCCGATCTGCGTCACGTAGGGCAGCGATTTCGCATATTCCCAGATGGCCATCGCATCGGCAATCTCCTTCTCGATGGTCATGTCCTGCATCCGTCCTTCGCTCTTTCCATGACCGTCGAAATCGAACCGGATGGAGGCGATGCCGGCCTGGGCGAGCGCCTTCGCGAGGGAGGGCATGGGGTTGTAGTCCTTGCTGGAGAAGATGCCGTGCATGAGGAGGACCATGGGGCAGCGGTCCGTCGCAGGGTTGAAGCCGTCGGGCAGGGCGACCTTCATCGCGAGCCCGCCTTCGGGACCGGAAACCGCATATTCACGGGCTTGGGCGGGGAAGAGGCTCAGAACCAGGATAACTGTAAGAATGACAATTCGTTTCATGATGCAAATCTACGGTTTTTCGCCCAGATAATCATCCCCGGCCCCAAGGGATATCCCGCAAAATTTCGTATCTTCACACAAAATATGCAAGAGAGGGACATCATACGCATCCGGGGCGCTCGGGAGAACAACTTGAAGGACGTCTCCCTGGACATTCCCAAGTACAAGATCACCGTCTTCACGGGCGTTTCTGGCTCGGGGAAGAGCTCGTTGGTGCTGGATACGATTGCGGCGAAGTCGCGGCGGGAGTTGAACGATACCTTCCCGACTTTCGTGCAGCAGTATTTGCCCAAGTACGGGCGTCCGCATGTGGACGAAATCGAGGGGTTGCCCATCGCGGTGGTTATCGACCAGAAGAAGCCCGCCAAGAATTCCCGGTCCACGGTGGGCACTTACACCGACATCTATGCCCTGATGCGGCTCCTGTTCTCCCGCGTGGGGAAGCCGTTCGTGGGCTATTCCGATTTTTTCAGCTTCAACCACCCGCAGGGGAGTTGCCCGCGCTGTTCCGGCCTCGGGGAGATCCGGGAACTGGACATCCACAAGCTTGTGGACTTCGACAAGAGCCTCAATGACGAGGATACGATCCATTACATCGCCTTCGGCAAGGGCGGCTGGCGCTGGATCCGGTATGCCCACAGCGGTCTGTTCGACCTGGACAAGAAGATCAAGGACTACTCGCCGGAGGAGTTGGACCTCTTCCTGAACAGCCCGCAGATCCGGCTCAAAAACCCGCCGTCCAACTGGCCCAAATCTGCGAAATACGAGGGCATCATCCCTCGGATGTACCGGTCCATCATCAATTCCGAGGAAGGGCTCCTGCACGCCGCGGTGCTCAATCCGATGCTCGTGATGGGCACCTGCCCCGATTGCGGCGGCACGCGGCTGAATCCGAAGGTGTTGACCTGCAAGATCGAAGGGAAAAACATCGCCGAGGCCTGTGCGATGCCCATTTCCCGGCTCAATGCCTGGATCCGGGACCTGGCCGATCCGCTCGCGGTGGACCTGAAAGCGGCCATCGGCGCCAGGCTTACCGCACTGGAGGAGATCGGCCTCGGGTACCTGAGCCTGGACCGGCCCGTCGGGACGCTCTCCGGCGGCGAGGCCCAGCGCTGCAAGATCGCCAAGTACATCAATTCTTCGCTGGCCGATGTCTTGTACATCCTCGACGAGCCCAGCGTGGGCCTGCACAACCGCGATATCGAGCGGATGAAGCGCTCGGTCCAGCGCCTGCGCGACGCCGGCAACACCGTCCTCCTCGTGGAGCACCATCCGGAGATGATCCGGATTGCCGACCACGTCGTGGACCTGGGCCCCGGCCCCGGCATCGACGGCGGCCGCATCGTCTTCGAGGGCTCCTACGACGCCCTCCTCCGCTCCGGCACGGCCACCGGCTCGATGCTCAGTGCCCCCATGCCGTTCAAGGAGCACCCGAGATGGCCGATCAGGTCAGCCATGACGGGCGACGTCATTCCCGGCTCGACCGGGAATCTCTTCCGCCTCGAAAACGCCACCCTGCACAACCTCAAGGGCGTTTCCATCGACCTGCCCCTGGGCGTGTTCGGCGTCGTCGCCGGCGTCGCGGGCTCCGGCAAGAGCTCCCTGATGGAATGCTTCCGTCGGGCCTATCCGAATCCGGATGAGATGGTGTACATCAGCCAGGAGAACATCGGCGTGAGCCTGCGGTCCACGCCCGCGACCTACATGGAAGTGGCCGGCGACATCCGCAAGGCCTTCGCCAAAGCCCATAAGATGAAGGAGGAATATTTCACCTTCAACGGCAAGGGCGCCTGCCCTGTGTGCGGCGGCAAGGGCGTCATTGTGTCGGAGATGGCCTTCATGGACGCCATCGAGACGACGTGCGAAGCCTGCGGCGGCCTGCGCTACGCGCCCGAGGCCCTGGCCTATACCGTGACCGGTGCCACCGGCGAAACGCTGAATATCGCGCAGGTCATGGACCTTTCCGTCCGCCTCGCATCGGCCTTTTTCAAGGGAACCGTCATCGAACAGAAACTGCGCCCCCTTGTGGACGTGGGCCTGCAGTACCTGCATTTGAATCAGGCGCTTTCCACCCTCTCGGGCGGCGAGCTCCAGCGGCTGAAACTGGCCTCCTACCTGGGTGTGGAAGGGAAAATCTTCATTATCGACGAACCCACTGACGGCCTCCATACAAAGGATATCCGCCACATCATCCGCCTGTTCGACACCCTTGTGGACCGCGGCAACACGGTCTGGCTCATCGAACACAACCTGGACGTCATCCGCAGCGCCGACTGGCTCATCGAGCTCGGTCCCGGCGCCGGCGAGGACGGCGGCCGCGTCCTCTACGCCGGTCCGCCCGCCGGTGTCCGGAACTGTGAGGAGTCGGTGACGAAGGATTATCTGTGATAACGAAAAAGACTACGCAAGCATGCACGAACTGAAATGCCCCAAGTGCGGGAGTGTCTTCACGGTCGACGAGGCCGATTACGCTTCCATCGTCGCCCAGGTCCGCGGGACCGAATTCGACGCCGAGATCCAGCGCCGGCTGGCCGAACTGCATGCGCAGTATCAGGCCGAGCAGAAGGCGAAGGCCGTTTCTGCGCAGCAGGCGTACCAGGCGGAGTTGTTCAAGAAGGACCAGGCTATCCTGGCCAAGGACGGGGAAATCTCCCGCCTCAAAGAACAGGCGGCCGCCCAGGGCGATCGGCAGAAACTGGCCGTCGGGACGGCCGTTGCCGCCAAGAACGAAGAGATCGCGAACTTGAACGCATCCATCCTTCAGCTCCGCTCTTCGGCGCAGCTGGCCGCCAAGGAGGCGGCGCTTCACGAAGACAATATCCGCAAAGAATACGAATCCAAGTTGAGAATGGCGCAGGAGCAGGTCGACTATTACAAGGACCTGAAGACCCGGATGTCTACCAAGATGGTCGGCGAGACCCTGGAGGCGCATTGCAGCAACGTATTCAACGGAGAGATGCGGCCCATGTTCCCTAACGCCTATTTCGAGAAGGACAACGACGCCTCGATGGGCAGCAAGGGCGATTTCATCTTCCGCGATTTCGAGGACGGTACGGAGTATATCTCCATCATGTTCGAAATGAAGAACGAGATGGACGCGACGGCCACCAAGCACAGGAACGAGGACTTCTTCCGCAAACTCGACGCGGACCGCAACATGAAGGGCTGCGAATATGCCGTATTGGTTTCCCTCTTGGAGCCGGACAGCGAGCTATATAACGGCGGCATCGTCGATGTCTCCTACCGTTACCCCAAGATGTACGTGATCCGTCCGCAGTTCTTCCGGCCGATCATCACCTTGCTGGTCAATGCGGCCAAAAAGACGGTCGGCATCAAGAAGGAACTGGAGATCGCCCGCAGCCAGAGTGTGGACGTGACCCACTTCGAAAGCCAGCTGGATGCCTTCAAGGAGGCCTTCGGCCGCAATTACCGCCTGGCCAGCGAAAAGTTCAAGGCCGCCATCGACGAGATTGACAAGTCCATTTCGCACCTGCAGAAGATCAAGGACGCCCTGATTGGCTCCGAAAACAACCTGCGCCTGGCGAACGACAAGGCCGATGCCCTCTCCATCAAGAAACTCACCCGGGGCAACGAGACGATGACCCGGAAATTCGCCGAAGCCGCCGAAGCGCGCCAAGCGGTCGACCGTGCCTCCGGCCCAGACGACCAGGAACAGCTGTATTAATCCTTTTTCTCTCTTTGCGGAAGTTCAAATCCTATCTTCGCACGTGGTTGGTTTTTCTTTTCTTCCAAACGTGTGGAGAGTTCAGCTATGGCCGCGTAAAGGTTGTCAATTTCCTGCCGAGTATATTCGGACATGTCGTTCATAGCATTGAGATCTTCCTCTCGCTGATTCTGAAGAAGACTCACTTTAGCCCTGAGTTCGTTGAGTTCGGCAGATACAGTAGATGCAGCGAGAAGGTACTCACGGACTTGGACGAAAGCGCGCATGATTGCGATGTTCGCAGCAATGGCCACGTCACTTTTCAAAACGGATGAAAGCATGGCGACGCCCAGTTCCGTGAATGCAAATGGGGCGTATTTCGGGTATTTCCCACGCCCGTCATCAAAGGTCACAAATTGTGACCTTATATTGATTATCAACTCATTATACTCTTTTTGGGAAAGGGTGAACATGAAATCATCCGGAAACCGTTCCAAATTACGCCTTACGGCTTGTTTCAATGCTTTGGTCTCGATTTGGTACAACTTTGCCAAATCATAGTCAAGCATTACTTTCTTCCCTCTGATTTCGTAAATTAAGTTTTGAATGAAAACAATCTCGTCGCTCATATCGCTCACACATTTAAGACAGGAACAAAGATAAGCAAAGAATGATTCATTCGCAACTTGAGAATACGTGTCCGGCGAAGGGGTCGGTTTTCAATACGAAATCAAATACTCCCTGGTGCAAATGTATCAAGGAATAATGCGTAAAGTATTGACTGCCAATAGTAAAGGTGGCACGCACTCAAGCCTCAGAACCCCGACCCGAACTGTACCCAGTACTTGTCCTCCAGGGCTTTCCAACTGCGGGCGCTTTCCTGGTAGATGTATTCGGTGTAGGCGTTCAGGGCGGCGGGAGTAGCAGCACATGAAGGGGCGCCGTCGAGGGCGAGGTTTTCGAGCCGGAGGATTTCTTCGTTGAAGCCGGCTTTGGTGCTCTGCCAGGAGAGAGTGGCGAGCTTGTTGGCTCGGCGGAACTGCCAGAGGGCGCAATTATCGACATACTGCTTCTGTCCGCAGGTCTCGTAGGCCTTCGGGAGTGCGGTGGTGCCGCAGAAGACGGGGATGCGGGGACTCTGGCCGGGGTTGTCCAGCGAAAGCCAGCACACGCCGCCCACCTCGTCCGGGAGCCAGGCGCGGAGCTGGGTCACGTGCGAGTAGGCGCACCAGGCCACGGCTACGGTCCGCCGGAACTCGACGGTCCCGGGGGCGATGGTGTTCAGGGTGTTCCGCATCGTGGTCGTCAGCCACGGGTTCGCGATGGGGCTCACGACCGTGTCGGCCGGATGCTGTTTGTTGGCGGCCCGCGCGATCTTGATGTCCTTGGTCATGTCGAAGTCCGTTCCCTCGTAGGTCTCGCGATAGAGGGCCATCACCTCCCGGATGTCGACGGGCTTCTCGGGCTTGACGGAGAAGGGGAGCTCGTCCATATCGTAAGTGAGCCCGAGAGAAGGGGCGAAGTGGTTCAGGATGAAGAACTCGCGGTCGTTGAAGTTCTTGCCCTTGGCGTAGTCGGTATTGAAATACTTCCAGAAAATGAACTCACCCTTTCCATCCCAAAGGCCGTTGTCGATGGCGACCTGCTCCACATTCGCGGACGCCATCATGTCCTTGCTCTTGCGGTCGATCCTGCCGATCCGGGGAATATTGGCCGAGACGGCCACATGGTCGTCGGGGACCCGCTTCGCCACCCAGGCGGCACCAATCCGGTCTTTGCCCACGCCCACAATCTCGAACTGCCAGACCTCGTTCTTGTCGGCCACGGTGAGGCATTCGCCGCTGTCCCCGTATCCATACTGTTCCGCAAGGCCGCCCATCAGCCGGATGGCATCCCGGGCGTTGTCGCAGCGCTGCAGGGCGACCCGCTCGAGTTCCTCGATCGTGAACCAGCCGGCGGCATTGACGAGGGTGTCCGGACCGCCGAAGGTCGTCTCGCCGATGGCCAGCTGCTTCTCGTTGAGGCAGGGATAGGCCGTGTTCAGGTAGGCGTAGGTATGGGCCACCTCCGGGATTTCGCCCATGAGTTTAACGCCTGTGGTGTCCCCGCGGAAGTTCGTGTGCATGGTACCCTGGAGGACCGGATGCATTGTCCCGGGCGCGTGGTCAGCAGCGGGCTCTATCTGGGCCCATGTGCGGTATCGGCCGTCGCAGGTGTGGGAGGTCATCACGGAACCGTCGGTGGAGGCCTTCCGGCCTACCATGATGGAAGTACAACTCTGGCCGTCGAATTCCTGGGCGGAGAGCAGGCTGCCGATGGCCAGCGAGGCCAGCAGGGAGAAAAATCGTTTCATGGGCAAATCGTTTGTCCAAAGTTACAGAAAATCCCCGGATAAAAAGCCGTTTGGTTCTTTTGCTTAGAAATCACCACCTGAGCAGTTTGGAAAGGGTGTTTTTACGCAAGAATCCGGCACTTTACCTTGAAATGTCCTTGTCTTAGGAGGACATGACCCCCAAAAGTCGGTCTCCCAGTGCGCTGGGAGGCCTTTTTGGAACTTAAACGTTTAATCTTTTTATAAAACGGCTCTTTTTCCGATGTTTGCGGGAGAAACTGTAAGATTTGTGCGTATGAAGAAAACGGAGATTAAAAAAACGCACCCTTTCGGATGCGTTTATGTCCTTTTGTTTACCTGCAGTTTGCCTTGATCGGCAACTGAAACATCTGGCTCGCACTGCAAAAGTACGTATTCTTTTGAAGATTGGCAAGTATTGATAAAAATAGAATGGCAATTACTGCAAAATATGCATGTGATATACTGTCAAGTCGAATACCGCTGACTCCCAATTATGACGAAGGAAAGACTGCATATATTTCTGCATATGGAGTGTTTGAAGCAAAGAATGGGAAGAAAGTGATTGTCCGGGCTGCGGACCATGGTACTTATCTGTTCCATTGGGTAGACAGGAATGAAGGAGTTGATTTGTCCCAATCGGCAAACTATGCTCTCACCTTTAAAGATAGCGTAGAAATCACCCATAAAACAGGAATACGAGGTGTCAGCCCTCCGGTGTTTGTTGTCCGGCAGTATGTATATACCTGTAAACTGCTTGAAGACCGAGATGTACTTGCTATCGTGGATGCAATCAGGAAACTCATTGACGACGGGGTCTATACCGATCCGTTCATAGACACCTCGAAACATGCGGTTATTTGGAGAGAAGAAACGAATAGAGCACCTATGGACATTACTGCAAAAGTTGCGAAGCAGAAGAGAAGAAGGGAGCGCAAACAAATGGACAGAGGTCCAGAGAAAGCACCCAATAAGTAATAGTTAAAGATTTGTGCGTATGAAGAAAATCCTTGAAGTTCTCCGCTTCGGAGAGAATGACATCCGTTTCCACACCGACATCGATCCGCTCCAGGATCCGGACACCATCCATCAGACGGTTACCGAACTGGCC
>JAEEGK010029215.1_pt1 | contig 11014 bp, 11 predicted proteins | sample 8958771 | NCBI WGS metagenome assembly JAEEGK01 (sample SAMN16246547, study PRJNA631951) | gut metagenome | biome: gut microbiome; feature: rumen; material: SC-attached | host: Bos | place: Iran: Karaj | collected 2018-10 | reverse complement strand
CGTCGATGCAGATGGCGCGGCCATTGGCTTTCACCGGGTTGGAGCCCTTCTTCACCGGCATATGGCCGTTGATGATGATGCCGTTGACCGTATCGCAGCCGAAGTCCGCCAGGATGTGCTCGACGATCTGTTCGCCGTTCTCCTTTTCGATCAGTTTGTAATACGGGTTCTTCGCCTCCACCCAGGTGCTCTCGTCCTCGACGAACAGACGCTCGAACGTCGTGATCTTCTTCTTGCCGAACAGCGGGGATTTGTAGCCGCACCACAGATACCAGAAGAAGTCGATGCCTCTCTGCTTGTTCTTATCCGACGCTTTTCCGAAGTAGCCGGTGCGCACGAGACGGTCCGCGTAGTCGAACCACTCCTTGCCGCTCATGTAGCCGTCTGACGTCTGAATGTTGTCGAAACGGCCGTCCTCCGTCAGCGGCATGCAGCCGTGGAACAGCAGGTTGCCGTTGATGCACTTGTAAAGGCTTCCGTTCGCGAACAGGAACTGCACGTGGTCCTGCAGAAGCTCGCTCTCCAGGAACGCTCTCTGCAGGCGGTTCATGACGGCTTCCTCTTCGTCCGACAATCTGTACGGATCCGACGGGTCGATCGTCGGGAAGAACGTGTTGTTCATCGGGTATTCCTTGCCGTCGATCGTTACGGTGTATTTCTCGTAATCCACCTTATCCAGCAGGCGCAGGGCGTCCATCTCGTAATACGGATGCTTTTCGATCAGCTGGCCTTCGAGTTTGAACTGCATGATCGCGATGGCCTTGGAGATCTTCGACAGCGAAGCGAGGTCCGCGTCGTACATGGCGTCCTTCGTGGAGGCGACCGCCTTGAAATTCGGGCAGGGATCGTTTCCGTACGTGTTCATGGCGAACGTGACCAGCGGACGCAGCGAGATGCCGTAGCCGACTTCCAGCGTATGCAGGTTGTCGTAGCGGGTGCAGATACGGATGACGTTGGCGATGCAGGCTTTGTTGCCGGCAGCGGCGCCCATCCAGAGGATGTCGTGGTTGCCCCACTGGATATCCACGCTGTGATAGTTCTTCAGGATGTCCAGCACGACGTCTCCGCCCGGGCCTCTGTCATACACGTCGCCCAGGATGTGCAGGCGGAAGATGGAGAATTTCGAGATCAGGCGGCAGAGATTGATGATGAAGTCGTCCGCCGCGTCCACGTCGATGATGGATTCGATGATGTTCTGCCGGTGGTCACCGCGGCCTAAAGCCACGCTGTTCGACCCGTACAGCAGCTCTTCGATGATGTACGCGTACTCCTTGCCCAGGCGTTTGCGCACGTAGGAACGGCTGTACTTGAACGTGACCAGTTCCAGCAGTTTGATCAGCCGGTTGAGGGTGTCGGAATAGAACGCGTGCAGATCCCCGTCCTGTTCTTCTTTGAGGATCTCCAGTTTCTCCTCCGGATAATAGACGAGCGTGGCGAAGGAACGTCTTTCTTCGGGGGTCATATCCGTGAACGTCTCGTCGATCTTCAGTTTGATCGTGCCGGAGGCATTGCGCAGGATGTGGTTGAAGGATTCGTATTCGCCGTGGATATCGGAAAGGAAATGTTCGGTGCCTTTCGGCAGGTTCTGGATGGCGGTAAGATTGATGATCTCTGCGGAAGCGGCGGAAACCGTGCCGTATTCCTCCGCAAGAAGCTTCAGATATTTCAGTTCATCTTTCGAATAATTCATATCGTCCTCCGCGGCCCGGCTCGCAGGGCCTATATATAATCAGTATACCATAAAATGATTTCGAAAGAAGGGGGCGATAAGACGCGTCTTTTATGTTATAATAATTAAGTTAGTGAGAGGAAACTATGATCAGGATCTACCCGTCAAAATTCGAAGGACACATTCAGGCGCCCGCCTCGAAAGCGCATGCGCAGAGGCTGCTTTTTGCGTCCGCGCTGACCACGACGGCCACCCTGATCAAGAACGTCCCCGAATGTGACGACATCGATACGACGCTGCAGTGCCTGCTGGATTTCGGCTGCACCGTGGAAAAACACGGCGAAACGGAGATGAAGATCTTCCCGTTCGTCAAGACGAACCCGGTGCCCTCCGCCGAATTCGACTTCAGGCAGAGCGGCACGACAGCCCATCTGGCCATCCCCCTCGCCGCAGCGTTCGGCATCCGTTCGCAGTGCAGGGCCAGCGGCACGCTCATCAAGCGTCCGCTCATCCCTCTGTCCAGCCGCATGGCGCTGCGCGGGGTCACGTTCAGCAGTTTCAATCTGCCCCTCTCCATGAGCGGCATGCTGCAGCCCGGCGACTATGTCTTTGCCGGCGACGAAGGTTCCCAGTACATCTCCGGCGCCCTGATGGCGCTGCCCATCCTGAGAGGCGACAGCATCATCCGCCTGTCGTCGCCTTTAGTCGACGGTACGTTCATCGACGTGACGCTGGACACAATGGAGGATTTCGGGGTCAAGGTGGACGTGGACGAAGAAGGTTTCCACATCCCGGGCCGTCAGTTTTACAAGAGTCCCGGCAAGGCGGTCGTGGAGAACGACTGGGCGCTCAGCACGCTGTGGGCCTGCGCCGGCTGTCTCTCCAAAGACAACGAGAATCCCGTGATCGTGGACGGTCTGCCCGCCCGCACGGTGCAGATGTACCGGAGCTTTAAGGAAGTCATGTCCCTGCTGCGCTACGACGTCAAATACCTGAACGTCGACGCGAGCGAAACGCCGAATCTGGCGTGCCTGTACGCGGTCATCGCCGCCATGAAGGGCTCCGGACTGGACCTTTCCGGCGTGCCCCAGCTTCGCTACAAGGAAACGGACCGGCTGAAGGTCGTCTGCGAATGCATCCGCGCGCTGGGCGCCGACGCGAACCCGACAGAAGACGGGCTGCACGTGGAAGAACGCGGCAGTAAAGAATATCCTGACGACGTCAGGATCGACTGCAAAGGAGATCCCTGGATCTTCATGTCCCTGGCGCTCGCCGCGGGCTGCCTGCCCAAACCCATCGTCCTCGACGACGAACACTGCGCCGAAAAAGTCTACCGCCACTTCCTGCGGGACTATAAGGCTCTCGGCGGAAAATACGATATCTTGTAGGCTTTCCCATTGACAACCCCCGCTTCTGGGGGTTATATTTATTGCAGCGAAAAAAATATCTTTAAGTTGGTACAGAGAGACCGACAAGATCAATAACAGCGTTGCGATTTTTGTCTTGCCGGTCCGGCAAGGCATTTTTATTGGAGCGGGATGCATGGAATTCAAAGCGACCCTGATGAGTGAAGAAGACGTCCGCCGCGCGCTGAAGCGCATGGCGCATCAGATCATCGAGAAGAACGAAGGCTGCGACGGCCTCGTTCTGCTTGGCATCCGCACGAGGGGCCTGCCTCTGGCGAAACAGCTGGCGGCGTTCATCCGCGAGATCGAAGGCGCGGACGTGCCTGTCGGGGAGCTGGACATCACGCTTTACCGCGACGACCTGACGGAGATCTCGGAAGAGCCCGTCATCAGCGGCGCGCCTGCGCAGATCCCCGTCGAAGGCAGAGTCGTGGTGCTCGTAGACGACGTCATCTATACCGGCCGCACCGCGAGAGCCGCCCTGGACGCCGTGTCCGAAATGGGCAGAGCCGCCCGCATCCAGCTTGCAGCGCTGGTGGACAGGGGTCACCGGGAACTGCCCATACGCCCCGACTACGTCGGCAAGAATGTGCCCACCTCCCGCAGCGAAGTCGTTTCCGTCCTCATGAAGGAAACGGACGGCCGCACCGGAGTCGATCTGTACGAAAATCGGTAAAAGGAGATCATTATGAACAACCAGAACGGCGCTATCTACAACGCCAGAGAACTGGGACCGGGCAAATACCTCGTCCTGGGCCTGCAGCACCTGTTCGCCATGTTTGGCGCGACGGTGCTCGTGCCGATCCTTACAGGATTAAGTGTTTCCGCGACCCTGCTGTTTGCAGGTTTTGCGACATTGTTCTGCCACTTTGTCACCGGAAGGAAGGTTCCTGTCTTTCTCGGCTCCTCCTTCGCTTTCCTGGGCGGCTACTTTGCGGTGAAAGCCATGGCTGTAGAATCGGGCTACACCGAGTCTCAAGGCCTCGTTTATGCGAGCGTAGGCATCGCCTGCGCAGGAATGATGTATCTGATCCTGGCGCTCATCTGCAAAGCCATTGGCGCGCACAAGGTTATGCGGTTCTTCCCGCCCGTGGTCACCGGCCCCATCATCATCGCGATCGGTCTGAACCTTGCGCCCTCTGCGCTCAACAACTGTGCGACGAATTGGCCCATCGCCCTGGTCGCGATCGTCGTGGTCATCGTCTGCAACATCTGGGGTAAAGGTATGATCAAGATCATCCCCATACTGCTGGGCGTGCTTGCATCGTATCTCGTTGCAGCGTTTACCGGCAACGTCGATTTCAGCGGCGTAGCTTCCGCCAAGTGGATCGGCCTTCCGGTCGCAACAGAGAATACAGTCTTTTCGCTCATCGGCAATGCAGACAGCGGTCTGCTGCTCTCCGCGATCATCACGATCGTACCCATCGCGTTCGCGACCATGATGGAACACGTGGGCGACATCTCCGCCATCGGCGGCACCGTCGGCAAAGACTTCATCGATGATCCCGGTCTGCACCGCACGCTCATCGGCGACGGTATCGGCACCGCGATCGCCGCGCTGTTCGGCGCTCCCGCAAATACGACCTACGGTGAGAATACCGGCGTTCTGGCGCTCACGAAAGTCTACGATCCGTTTGTCATCGAATTGGCAGCGATCTATGCCATCATCCTCAGCTTCTGCCCGAAGTTTGCCGCCATCATCACAGCGATGCCTGCGGCCACCATCGGCGGCGTTTCCATCATCCTCTACGGCATGATCTCCGCCATTGGCATCCGCAACATGGTCGAAAACCATGTCAACTTCCAGGAATCCCGCAACATCATCGTAGCAGCCCTGATCATCGGTCTTGCGCTCGGTATCAACTTCTCCGGCGCTCTTGGCGCAACGATCACACCGGAAGCCGGCAACGCTGCTACCGGCGCTATCACGTTCTACCTCGGACAGATCAAGGTCAGCCTGTCGGGCCTTGCAATCGCATCCATCGTCGGCATTGTACTCAACGCGATCCTGCCCGGCAAGGATGAGACCTTCGGCGAAGACCCGGATAAGACCCTGGCCAGCAGCTTAGGTAAATATTGATCCCTGAACCGCAATAAAAAAACGGGGAATGCCCCCGAAAAGCAAAAGCCGCATCCGGAAGGATGCGGCTTTGTTGTCCGTTCATAAAATTACAGGCTCTTGAGCTTTCCTAAACACTTTCTGCAGACCTTGCGTCCTTCGAATTCCACGACGTCCGTTGCGTCGTTGCAGAAAATACAGGCAGGCTGATACTTGCGAAGAATAATGTCGTTACCTTCTACGAAGATCTCGATGGGATCGCCCTCGGCCAGGTCGAATGTATTTCTCAGTTCCTTGGGGATGACAATTCTTCCAAGTTGATCCAACTTTCTTACGATTCCCGTTGCTTTCATAGTATCTTTGCTCCCTTTTCGTTATGATACAGAATGAAATGATGTAATAAATTCAAATATCATTATAGCAAATTAGAAATATATGTCAACCGTATAAAATGGGTTAACTGTCCTAAAATATGCGTTTCCTATGCATCGAGGTCTTATTTCTTTTCTTTCCCGCGGGAAAGCTTCGCAAGCCCCGCCGCGGCATTTACCAGATTGGTCGCAGCCTTCAGACCGCTGCGGTTATTCGCGATCACGCCGGTGACGTCAGTAACGGAACGGGAAACGTTCTTCACGATGCCCTGCACGCTGTCCAGGTCTTCTCTGGCCGTCGTGCTGAGCGCTTCGACATTCTCCATGGTCTTAGCGAGCGATTTCAGCGTGGGGAGCAGCTTCGCGAATACCACGGCCAGTACGCCGATGGCGATGATCGCCACGACGAGCAGGATATAGATGAGCAATTGCTGAACACTAATCGTAATCATAAGTATCCTCCTATGTTTTCTTACCTGTAATTATGCAATTTTTGGTCATTCTTTACAAGTGTTGTTTTTATGCGGAGTTAACAGTATAATAAAAGTGGATAATTACGGAGGTTTCCCTTGGCTAAATATATCGTAGAACAATCTGGTCCGCTCCGCGGAGAAGTGACCATTTCCGGCAGCAAAAATGCTGTCCTGCCCATTCTGGCGGCGACGCTCCTTTCCGACGGCGTCTGCGAGATCAACGACGTGCCCCATCTGCTGGATGTGGACGTGATGTGCGAGATTCTGCGCTCTCTGGGGTCAAACGTCACCGAGGACTGGAAGACGCACACCATCACCGTCGCGCCGGGCGAACACACCATTTCCGACGTGCCGCACGAACTCGTCAAGAAGATGCGCGCGTCCATCTTCGTCATGGGACCGCTTCTGGCGAAGACGGGTTCCGCCAACATCGCGCTGCCCGGCGGCTGCTCGATCGGCAACAGGCCCATCGACCTGCATAATAAAGGTCTGCGCCTCCTCGGCGCGAAGATCCTCACCGGAGACGGGGTCGTAGAAGCCTCGATCCCGGACGGACTGCAGGGTGCGCTGGTCTATCTCGACTTTCCCAGCGTCGGAGCGACAGAGAACATCATGATGGCCGCGACTCTCGCAAAGGGCACGACGACCATCGAGAATGCGGCGGAAGAGCCGGAGATCGTCGATCTCGCGAACTTCCTGAACAAGATGGGCGCGAAGATCAAAGGCGCCGGTACGGATACCATCCGCATCGAAGGCGTGGACAGCCTGCACGGCACCCGCCATGCGGTCATCCCGGACCGCATCGAGACCGGAACGTTCATGATCGCCGCAGCGATCACCCGGGGCGACGTGCTGATCAAGAACAGCGTGCCGGATCACGTCCGGCCGGTCATCGCGAAGCTGCTGGAATGCGGCGCAGTGGTGAACGACGAAGTGGACGGACTGCGCGTCAGAGGCGACGTGAACAAGCTCGTATCCACCGACATCAAGACACTGCCCTACCCGGGCTTTCCGACCGACATGCAGGCGCTGTTCATGGCGCTGCTCACGACGGTGGACGGCACGAGCGCCGTCATCGAGACCGTTTTCGAGAACCGCTTCATGCACGCTGCCGAACTGTCCCGCATGGGCGCCAATATCCGCGTGGACGGCAGGACCGCTATTGTGCCCGGAAACAAACACCAGCTTGTCGGAGCCCACGTCATCTCGACCGATCTGCGGGCAGGCGCCGCCCTGGTGCTGGCGGGGCTGGTCGCGAAGGGTCAGACAGAGGTATCCGAGATCTATCACATCGAGCGCGGCTACGAAGGATTCCACGAGAAACTGACCGCCCTGGGCGCGAAGATCGAAAGAGTGGAAGATTAAACAGAAGAAAAGAAAAAGCGGAGAGATCCCTCTCCGCTTTTTTATATTCTTCCGTATATTCTTTGAAGTTCCTCGCTGTACGCGCCGTCTTCACCGCGCACGCAGAGCGCGGGATCGACGGTCAGTTCCTTTCCGCCGCCTTTGACCGCGCTGACCAGCACGATGTTCGGCGCAGTTCCCGGCCTTGGAAGCACAAAACGCATCCGTTTTGGCTCCAGCCCGCAGCGCCTGCAGCATTCGAAGACGTCCGGCAGCCGGGACGGTCTGTGGACCAGGACAAAACGGCCGCCGCTCTTCAGCGCGTAAGCCGCTGCCTTCGTAAAATCCAGCAGGGAAGCCGTCGTCTCGTGACGGGCGAGATACGCGGCGCTCTGTTCCGATACGATGCCTCTCCCCGCTTCCGCGTACGGCGGATTGCAGGTGACCGCGTCGAAAGACGCCGCTTCTGCAAACTCCCGGATCTCCAGCACGTCGCCCTGCACGAAATGCAGGCGGTCTTCCAAGTGGTTCAGCTTAGCGCTTTCCCGCGCAAGTTTCACCATCGCTTCCTGCACTTCGATACCCAGAATGGAATCCGGCGCAAACTTGCCGAACGCGATGAACGCGACCGCTCCGTTGCCGCTTCCCAGATCGAGCAGGCGTTCGCCCTGCGACGCGCGGCAGTAATCCGCAAGCAGTACCGCGTCGACGCCGTAGCTGAAAGCGTCTGTATCCTGCAGCAGGGTCAGCCCGCCGAACCCGATGTCGTCCGCGCGAATCGCCATGCTACTCCAGATCCAGCAGTTCCGCCTGCTGCATCAGTTCCTCTTCGGACATGGAAGACAGATCCGCATCCATGGCAGAGGGCTTGTTCTTCTTAGGCTTTTTGACAAAGTTCTTTTCCTGGTTGCGCTTGTTCGGCGCCCTCTGGATCTCTTCCTTGCCGTAAACGTAATACTCCGTGGAGAGTTTCTCCGGCTTCGTATCGCTCTTTTCTTCCAGAATCAGGCGGGTCTTGATCCTGTTTTCCAGAATGTTCACGTCCATAACGACGGCTTTGCCGTCCCGCGTCGTGATCCGTTCGCCCACGTCCGGCATGCCTTTGCGCAGGTGGCAGTACGTATCGTTCTCGTACTGCAGACAGCACATCAGTCTGCCGCAGATCCCGGAGATCTTGATGGGGTTGAGCGAGAGGTTCTGCACTTTGGCCATCTTGATGGATACCGGTTCGAAGTCCGGCAGCCAGGCGTGACAGCACAGTTCTCTGCCGCAGGACCCGATGCCGCCCATCATCTTCGTCTCGTCGCGCACGCCGATCTGGCGCAGCTCGATACGCATTTTGAACACGCCGGCCAGGTCCTTGACCAGTTCCCGGAAATCCACTCTGCCGTCCGCTGTAAAATAGAAGATGACCTTGGAATTGTCGAACGTATATTCCACGTCCACGAGCTTCATCTCCAGGCCGTGCTTGTCGATCTTCTCCTGGCACAGCTGCAGCGCTCTGTCCTTCTTTTTCAGATTCTCCTCGTGGCGGCGCACGTCGTTCTCGTCCGCCTTGCGCAGGATGGGCTTGAGCGGCGCGACGATCTCGTCCTCTTCCACTTCCGCGATATCCGCGGAAAGCGTGCCGAATTCGACTCCTCTGGCCGTTTCTACGATAACGTTGTCTCCGGCGAACAGTTCCATCTCTGCCGGGTCAAAATAATAGACTTTACCGGCGGCTTTAAATCGCACGCCTGCAACTCTGATCATATTTCCTCCTAAGATCTATAGTGAAAGGCACAGCTGCTTAAGCGTGTACCCCGTATTATAACCGAGCCGGATGCAGCGCCCCGCCTCTTCGGCGGCTTCGACCGCCCGGGCGATCGCCTGCTGATCCATCTTCTCCCGGATCCCTTCGAACGCGGCCCAATCCCGGGTCAGCGAGGACCGCTGCGCGCCGTAAGGAAGAAGCAGCGCTTCGCGCAGCAGCAGTTCCAGCGTCTGCAGGAATTCCGCCGCCTTTTCTCTGGGCTTTCCCTTTTCGTCCAAAAGGGGTTTGATACAGTCTCTCCTGCGGTAAAACAGCGGGCTGTCGGCGCAGACAGCCAAAAACGACTTCGCGAGAGCCAGCATCTCTTCGTCCGGCTGCGTCTGTTCGTCTTCCAGATAGTACGTGCTGCAGCGGGAGAGAACGGTCGGCAGCAGCGCGTCTTTCTTTTCCGCAAGCAGGATGATCACGGAATCGCCTGCAGGCTCTTCCAGCGTCTTCAGCAGTTTGTTCTGTGCGGCGGTGTTCAGCAGATGCGCCTCTTCGATCAGCACCGCATGACGCGCGCCGAAAGGCTTCAGTTTCAACTGTTCCTGGAGCAGTTCCACCGCATCCACGCCGATCTGTGTCTTCGCGTTTCCGGGCGCTGTCTCCAGGTCCAGGTACAGAAAGTCCTCGTGATTGCCGTGATCGAATTTGCGGCAGGACACACAGGCGCCGCAGGAATCTCCCTGCGCAGGCGATTCGCACAGGATCGCCTTGGCCAGTTCCTTTCCGATCTGCAGGCGGCTGTCCTTTCCGCCGATAAACAGAAACGCGTGCACCAGTTTTCCGCCGGCAAGCAGCGCGGTCAGCTGATCCGCGACGGCTCTATTGTGAAAAAGATCTGCCAGCGACATAATCGTCGAATCTCCTGCGGATCTCCTCCGCGATCTCTTCGATGCTGCGGGACGCGTCGACGGTGACGAAGCGGCTGCGGTAGATCTCCTTCAGCTGCATGTAGCCTTCGTACACCGCGTTATGGAACGTCAGATCTTCCTGCTCCAGGCGGTCCAGATCCCTGGCCGCGGCAACTCGTGCCTTGCCGGCAGCCGCAGGCAGATCCATCAGGAACGTGATGTCCGGCTGGGTGCCCTGTACAGCGAATTCGTTGATGACGCGCACGTCGTCGCCCAATCCTCTGGCGTACCCCTGATAAGCGATCGAAGAATCCATGAAGCGGTCGCAGAGCACGACGCAGCCCTTTTCCAGGGCGGGACGGATCTTCTCCGCTACATGCTGCGCGCGGGACGCCGCGTAAAGCAGCGCTTCGGTGACCCCGTCCATCTCCTTATGGGCAGGATCGAGCAGCAGCGCGCGGATCGCTTCGGAGATCGGCGTGCCGCCTGGTTCGCGGGTCAGTACGACGTCGTAGCCTTTTGCGAGGCAATGCTCTCTTAACAGACGGATCTGCGTCGTCTTACCGCTTCCGTCCGGACCTTCAAATGTGATAAAGATACCCTTCAATGGATCGTGACCTTTCTATCTGAAACCGCCTTCGCGGGACTTGCGGTATTCCTGTTCCAAACTGTCGGTCTTCTGTTCCTGTTTCTGCTTCGCGTTCTTTTTTGCCTTTTTCTCTCGGGCATCCTGGAGGATCCCTTCTAAAAGATCGCCAACCAAAGCAAACCCCAGTACTGCTACGGGGATGCACAGAAGCACCCATAATGCATATCTCGCGATCGTGTAGGACATAGTCCCTCCTTAACTAAATAATTATAGCATATAGAAGCACTCCTGGCACGAAAAAACGCACCCTTACGGATGCGTCTTTCGAACCGGCTGCGTCCTACTTTCCCAGGCAGCTTCCCACCAAGTATCATCGGCTCTGAAGGGCTTAACTACTGTGTTCGGGATGGGAACAGGTGTAACCCCAACGATATTGCAACCAGATTTTTTGCGA
>JAEEGK010029210.1_pt1 | contig 11015 bp, 7 predicted proteins | sample 8958771 | NCBI WGS metagenome assembly JAEEGK01 (sample SAMN16246547, study PRJNA631951) | gut metagenome | biome: gut microbiome; feature: rumen; material: SC-attached | host: Bos | place: Iran: Karaj | collected 2018-10 | reverse complement strand
TAAAGTGTAGGGTCCACAGTCGCCAGAGCCGAGATAAAGATTATCGAATTATATCCCAGGTGTTGCCACAGGTTGGAACCTATATACAGAGTCCTGAACCACTTGGATGAGGATATGACCGCACCGCCGTCCCATCCGAAGAAGGTTGCTATATTTGTAATCAGACCGTTTGCTTTGCCGAAGTCAAAAAGAATGGATACGACTACGACAACCGAAATGAAATAGGGCAGATAAGAAATGGTCTGAACAGTTTTCTTGAATTTCTTGTTTCTGACCTCGTTTAGACAGAGGGCGAAAATGATCGGTAACGGGAAAGAAAACAAAAGTCCGTACAGGCTGATAAGAAGTGTATTTCTTAAGAGTCTCCAAAAGAAGGGAGACATAAAGAATCTTCTGAAGTTTGCCAGTCCCACGATGGTGCTTCCGAAAATACCTTTCTTTATCTGATATTTTTCAAAAGCCATGAATACGCCGAACATGGGGGCGTAGCTGAAAATCAGAAAATACGCTATTACCGGCAAAGCAAGCAGATACATCTGCCAATGGTTTTTAAAATCACGCTTCAGCCGCTGACCGAACGGCGTTTTAACATAATTCGTTGGTTTAGTTGACTTCATTGCTTTCACCTTTCATATCTTGGCGAATGATTTTATAAAGTTGAGAAAGCAGAAATCACTTTCTGCTTTCTCGCCTTTAAAGGATAATCTCGAACTTAATTATCTCTTGTTGTAACGGTCAAGGGCAGCCTGCTGAAGCGCTATACATCTGTCTATGCCCATATCCCTGAGGGTCTGTCTGTACGCATCATACTCATCAAGAGATCTTTCTCCCTTAATGAACTTAACTTCGTTCTCCTGAATAAATGCATCAAGATCCGTGTAATACTGGGAATATTCCGCATTCTCGTCGGAGGTCATGGTAACCGTCACGGGAATGTAATTGGTGGGCGGATACTTGGACCATACAGCGTAAGCTGCCGCTCTTTCTGCGGGCATCTGCTCAATCTGGGATGCTTCGCAGCGGATGGGAGGGTTCTTTGCCCAATACTTGGCTGCTACGGTAGCGGAATCAAGACCGTCGGGGTTGCTGTAACGGAAATCATAGATACCGATACGGTGTCCGTCGCTTGCTTCATACCAGACTCTGTCCTTTTCACTGTCAATACCGTAGTTGGCGTTGAGATATACATCCTTTGCATAGAAGCTGTCAACCCAGCGGATCGCTTCTTCAAGGTGCTTGCTGTTTTTATTTACAAGAATACATACTGCCTGAATGTCACGATAGTTGTTGGAAACCTCTCTCCATGCGGGATCGGGGGCGCTTGCGTCCTTTTTGGGCTGGGGAGCCGCAACAGTCCAGAACTCGGGATTGGTGGCACCTCTTGAAATATAGGCATCCGTCATACGGGTACCGTAGTCGACCAGGGAGCCGACCTTGTCGTTGAGCATCATATCATTGTCGGCTGTAACGCCCGAAGATTTTCTGGTGGCAAAGTCCGGATCCAAAAGCCCCTTCTTGTACCAGTCGTTTAAGAGCGTAAGGTATTCTTTGTATGCATCTTCCATGGGGCCGAATTTAACCGTGCCGTCAACCTGATAGAATCTGGGAGCGATACCGAAACCGGCCATGAACTCGCCGTGGTCGATACCTTTCTTGGATGTATAGAAAGGAGCCTCAATGCCAAGCTGCTCTTTGAATGCGGTAAGAACGGTTTCCCACTCGTCATAGGTCGTGGGAACGTCCATGTGAACCTTGTCAAGGAAGTCCTTACGGATGGAAAGACCCTGATCTGCATAACCGCCTTCCATGTTATCCCAGAAGCTCCAGAAACCGTACATTTTTCCGGAGTCCGTGAATACGTCCTGCTTTGCCGTTTCAATGCTGTTTAACCAGCTTACATAGTTGGGGGCCCACTCAATATATTCGCTGAGGTCTGCGATGTAACCGTCTGCAATGGCCGCATCCATACCGTCACGGTAATTGTGATGCTTGGGCTGAGTGTACATGATGTCGGGCAAATCGCCTGCAATGAACAGGTTCTTGAAAGACTGACTCTCTTCACCCGAAGCAGGTACAATAAACTCAATGTGAATGTTTGTCTTTTCCTCAAGCCACTGGAAGAATTCGCTGTCATTGTAGTCTGCCAAAGTTCCCATAGAGGAAGCATTGGGATACCAGTATGTAAGAGTGATCTTCTCACTGCTTAAGGGGTATGTCTGCTGATTGACTTCTCCCTTGTAAACATCCGACTTGGGAATGCCGTTTGAAACGTCAGCGGAGCCTGTGCTGCTTGAAACCGTGGAACCTGCAGTCGACGCAGGTGAACCGCTCTGTCCGGAAGTTTCGCCGGAAGTCTTGCCGCATCCTGCAAGGAGCGTCGTCATTAACGCTGATGCAAGAAGTAAAGATAAAAACCTTTTCCTCATCATTTTTTCTCCCTTTTTCGAAAATAATATAGTTGTTTGCTATAAAAGTTACGAAAACTTTTACGAAAATCAGTATAGAGCATTTTGCACAGTTATTCAAGGGATTTGTTCGTTGTTTTTGCCACTTTGTACAATTTGTAACGTTGACGCGCATTCTTGAGGGGATATAACCCTGCTTAAATGTAATTTTGCATAGTTAAAACAGTTAAATTCACGAAACTATTTTCGCTGCATTAGAGTCATTTCCGAAAAGGAGTGTTTTTGAAGCCTTCGAAAAAAGAAAAAAATAAAAAAGACCGTCAAAGGTCTCTATCCGCATGGCAGATATTTAACTTCAACGGTCTATGAAACGATCAGTCTTTTTTCCTGTCCGAAATATTGTGAACAGTGCGTCCTTCCGCAAGTCTCCCGGGTATGACAACCGGTTCCACCACAGTCGTTCTCGGGTTTTCGATGAGATCCGTAAGCTTCCTTCCGGCGGCGGTTCCGATAGCTTCGGTATCCTGAATAATGGTAGTAAGCTTGGGGTCAAGATATTGAAGCGCTACCATGCCGTCAAATCCTGCAACGGACACATCCTCGGGAACCCTTAAGCCTCTGGCTCTGATGGCATTAAGACCGCCCATGGCGGCAAAATCATCCGAAAAAACTATGCATGTAGGCGGCTTTCGAAGCCCCAGCATGGACTCTGTGGCAAGATATGTGGCATCTACATTCCGATAAGGAACCTCAACCACATATTCATCGGGTATTTCGATTCCGTAGCGCTCCGCCGTACGGAAAAATCCCGCAAGGCGGCCGCTGGTGACCGTAGACGGAGTCCCGTGGATATAAGCTATCCTACGGTGGCCTTTGGATATTATATATTCTACAAGTTCACTCATACCGCCCATGTTGTCGGACATGATGGAGATTCTGTTGTCAAAAACATGATCGATGGTTACGACGGGTATATCGCTGGCCACCAGCTCGCGGACCTCTTCACACCCGAAATCGATGGAAGCCATCACAACACCGTCAAAGCCGTGCCGTCTGCACTGTTCAAGATAGGTGGCCCGGTGTGGCTGTTTGGTGCTGCAGTTGATAAATGTTATATCGTACCCTCTGTCTTCCACCGTACGCTTAAAGCTGTCCAGAACAACGGCAAAATAGTCATGGGTAAATCCGCTGTTGGCCTCATCCACGAACAAAACGCCTATGCTGTAGGTCCGGGTGGCATTCAGCGTCCGTGCGGAAAGGCAATACCCCAGTTCTCTTGCCGCTTTTAAGATCTGTTCCTTGGTCTCGTCGCTTACATCGCTTTTGTTGTTGATCGCCTTGCTGACAGTTGCAACAGACACTCCGCATTTAAGCGATATATCCTTTAATGAAGCCATAGGAAGATTCCTTTCAGGATTGTAAAATTTTACGTAATTATTTTCGTAATCTAACTATATCCCAGTTTTATTTATTTTGCAATCCCGTTTCGTTCACCATTTCAAGTCATCGATAAAATCCAGTATTCGCTCCGATGCCAGTTCTTTGCGGGTCATAGAGCGCAGTTCTGCTGCCGTAACCCACTTATATGCAACGGTTTCGCCTTCCTGCAACACCACAGCGGTTTTATCGATATCCGTCTCGCACAAGTAATCAACATATATCGATCTTCGCAGAGGATGCAGGATACGGCCTACCTCTGTAAGCTTATCCGCCTTGATTCCCGTTTCTTCCGAAAGTTCCCGCATTGCGCAGGTCAAAGGATCCTCGCCTTTAAGTGCCGATCCTCCCGCAGAGGCTTCCCACATTCCTCCCAGATACTTTCGCAGATCTCTTTGCATAAGCAGATAAGTTCCGTCGGTGTGCCTTACTATTATTTCGCACACAAGATGAAAGACTCCGTCCGGGACTTCTTCCCCGCGGACCAGAGTCATTCCGTCAATCCTGTTAAGATTATCATCATAAGCATCCCATAATTCCATAATTACCCTCCCTTCGGACATCATAACTATATCAGACTCAGGCAAAAGAGAAAATACAAAAAAATCCCCCGACACTTTAATGTCGGGGGGTGATGATATAACCGGTCAAAAAACTTACATTTTTATATAATTTTGTCTTACTCACTGTTTTATGGCAATACCGTGTATATCTACACTGTAATAGTGATAACTTTCGTTTTGATCAAGCATTTGAGTATAAACTGAGGACCCCATAGTAGCCTCCGTGAAAATGATATGGTATTGCTCGAAATCGTATTCAATATCCATTCCATCGCCTATGTAGACCAAAACATCTTCCGGTTCATCACCTTCAAAAGGAGAGTTTTTGCGAAAGTCAAAACTGTGATTTTGCAATTCCACATCAGTATATCTGGGCGGTATCTGAAGCATGAGGCCACGCATCTGATGGAAGATGGCACTCTGCTCCGAGTTCATGGTAAAAGGCTCATATATTCCCGTCTGATTATTGGGGGCGAGCCAGTCGTACGGTTTGCAGTCACCATATAACATGTGCGGAAAGATATCGATATCGCTGTCACGAAATGCAAAGGTAAGATAGATCAACTCTTCGTTTCCTTCAACAGGCATAATGTCACCATCGTAGCGTATCGAAACATAAGAATACTTTACCTCGTCATCATCAAGAAGATCCACGCCGCCTTCGCTTTCGGGGCAGATTTCGCCAGGAAGATCTAATGTCACGAGCATATATTTGCCGTATGTACCTCCGCTTACGAAGTCATCTCTTTTCGCCATGCTCTCATAATCTATTCTGAACCAGTATCTTCCCTCTTCGGTATCGAAGTAAAAGCCTTCGCCCAGAGCTTCTTTCAACTCCTCAAGCGGTGTACAGGAAAAGTAGCCGGTTTCCGGAATATACGGTGCCACTGCCGTCTCGAACGAAGCATTCAGGATACGGGTAGCAAGACTTCTTTTGCTTTCACTGCTCATTCTGATTTTCTGGTAAAAGCCGGCATAATCTTCATCATAGTCCTTTGCACTCGCAACACCGCTGTAATAGTAACCTAACTCTACGCTGAAGGATACGGACATAAGATTTTTGTAACCGGGTCCCTCAACCGTGCCATGCATAGGATAATCAAGGTCTTCTGTAAAATCATCACCGCTGCTACCGGCGCTGTTACCTGTGGAGGAACTGTCAGCCTGCTGAGCCTTTCCCCCGTCGAAATATACTTCAAATACAAAGGGTGCCGTTTCAGATCGATTATTCTCGATATATTTAAGATAATCTTCCGGCAGAATATCATAGTCCTGCTCGAAGAATTTACCGTTTGAGGTTGCTGTCAGATGATATTTACCGAGACAGTTTAACTTTATTTCTTTATTATCGATGCCCGTGTGCGAAGCATCTTTTATCAAGGTGATTCTCTCGCCGGTTCCCTGAGGTGTTATGTCGAGTGAATAGCGGATATCCGAATAATCATCCCCGCTGCTGTTGTGGACTATGGCCGTGATCTGCGGCAGCATAGCAATCATGTGTGTATAGATCTTTTTACCGCCATCTGTGGTCTTGTTATACGGAGCAACGTCATCATATGCTTTATTCATGCTTGTCATCAGGCCGTTTCCGTCAAGATAGCTGTCGAAAAGCGAATAAGCCATTTTGCCGGTATACTCCGCCTCAACAGTATTGTCATATCCCACTACGGCAGCCGCTCCCTTGCCGATAAAACACGATGCAACATCATCATTGTTGAGTACCGAGCAGGCGGCCGTGTATATGATTGCGCCATCCTTTAAAGGTGTCAGTAATCTCTTCAGAAAATAAGCACCGAAATAGGGTCGTACGGTATTTGAGCCGGTATATTGTGCGAGAAGTCCCACTCGTTCGGTTAAAAAACGATTAAAAAAGGCCTCATTCGAAAAGAAATCCTCATACTCTATGCCGGCTGATTTAAGAATATCACGTGCTTTTGCAATTTCTTCGTCAGATGCCTTAACAAAAGACGAATCATATCTTGAATCATCTGTTTTGCCATAAATAGCCCGCAGCTCATTTTGGAACTGCTTTTTGAGCATTTGCGCAGCAACCTGCATCTGTCGACTTCCGTCGTTGCTCGCGGTGCCGTGACCTTCAAAAATAAGGACATCGTAACTTCCGAGATTGTGCCAGAACGAAACCATTTCAGGGACGGTATCTATATCGGCGGAGCGTACTACATCAAAATCTGCCTGCGGATTGTCATCCATCAGTTTTTTATAATTCTTCCAACAGGATTCATCCGATTCGACAAAGCTTGCGATCAAAACTCTGGCTTTTCTGTCCGACGGAATATATATTTCCCGGTCGATGGTTTCTATTTCATTTGAACCCATAGTTTTCGGATAAAAGTGATTAATATATCCGAAATCATAAGCGGAATCATAATCATGATATACTTCTTCTTTTCCACCGAATGTTCCCTTCGGTTTATAGACCGTGTCGACGATTGTCAGGCCATCTTCGATATAGAAATAATAATTGTCGTCCATCAGATAATCGCTTATCAAGCCGTCTTCGACCGATTTCTTCAGACATTCTTCAATGGAATTCCTTGCTTTGTCAAAAGATTTCGCGAATTTTTCTTCCGAACCGTTCGTGACGATCTTGGCTTTTATGGACTCGATCTTTGCATAGACTTGATTTCCGGACTTATTTCTATTCGGAATAACGCGCGTTGCCCCGAAAATTGCAAGACACAGGCATGCGGCAATAGCAACCCACGCAACCCATACAGGCCGCTTTTTCTTTACGGTTCTTGCTTCCGCGACATATTTTTCGTCAATGTTCCCTATAGACTCAAAGACTTTTTCTTCTTTCATAATTCAAATCCTCTTTCCAAAAGATAGTTGTGCAAACCGGTTCTGAGACGGCTCAAAGCAACCGACACATTGTTTTCGGTCATTTCAAATCTTTTCGCTATGTCCTTCACACTGTCGGCGTACCAGTACCTGCAGACAAAGAGTTTTCTTTTTTCTGCGGGAAGGGCTTCAAGAAACAAGTTGATGGCTTCCGAAAGGAGCTTACAGTCCAATTCATCTTCCGGTCTGTTAGAATCTGCTATCAGTTCCGCCAGTTCGTCAAGAACCAATCCTATCTGTCCTGCGCCCCGTTTCTCTGCCCTGTTTTTCTTGTAAAGGTTAAAGGAAAGATTTCTGACAATCTTGCCAAGGTATGTGGATAACATCTCAGGTCTGTTAGTCGGAATAGAATTCCATGTATTCAAATAAGTATCATTAACGCATTCTTCTGCATCCTCGTGATTTCCCAAGATATTTCCGGCAATGTGTAAACAATATGAGCCGTACTTTTCCGATGTTACTGAGATTGCCTTCTCATCGCGATCCCAGTACATCTGAACGATTTGATCATCATTCATGTCCGTTTCCTCCTCTCACTTATATACACAACTTTTGGATTTGAATCTTACAACTTTTTTCAAATATTTTTTCGATTTACCGACTTATGGGCTCCGGACCGTGGTTTCCACACTTATAATATACTAAAAAAAATGCCCTGATAACAATACAATTCATAATCCGACAGAAAAGAGAGCCAAGAAAGGCTCTCCATTGTTAATCACAATCGCATAAGCGATATATCCTTTAATGAAGCTATAATCGTTCTCCGGTCAGTCTTCTTTTAACACTATACCGGAATACACCTTGTAAGCGCCGTAATACATCAGCACGTAAACCACGAATATGCCTGCGCAGAACAGGATTACGCAAAGTCTGATAAAGTTCATATCCGTAAGCATAAACAGTTTCATAACCTCTTTCATTACGCCGAAGCAGGCCGCCACATGGCAGAATGCCATCACTACCGGCAGAAAGAACAGAAGGCTGTTTTCCGCAAAAATGCATTTTTTGATCTCTGTTTTGTACATGCCTATTTTCTTCATGATGGACACATTTTTGATATCGTCCAAGGCCTCTTCTATCTGCTTGTAATACATGATAAATATCATATACATGATAAGGATTATGCTTATAAAAGCTCCCAGAAAAAGGAAAATTGCGTTTCTTGCATATCTTGTCTGCCTTTGGGTGGCATTGCTGTCCATATAGTCAACCGTCCCAAGATTTTTAAGTTTGTCGCTTAAGCATGCGTCAAAACGGCTTTCCTCGTCTTTGTTGCCCGAAACGTTATACATTACGGTATTTCTGAACTCTCTTGTATTTCCCTGTGCCACGAGGTTTTCCCGAATTGCGGCAAGAACGGCTTCATCCTTCACTATCACATGGAATTTGTAAGCATACTGAATATTGTCAATGTCCGTAAATATCGGGGCGCTCAGTATTTTTACCACCTTGAATTCATTTCCGTATATATTGACGCGTTCAAGGTTCTCAACAGGTATTTCTTCATCGCTTACAAATACAACTTCCCCGTCATTTAATGATATATCCATGTTTTCGTTTGCGTTAAAGTCCTCAAGTGACATCATTTCTATTATGTCGGGAAGATTTCGCCCGGTTACGTGCTCATTGCTGAATTCACCCGTGTTTTCATCAAATGTGGTCTGAAAAGCGTATCTGTTTGCGTACCATATTTTTTCAACTTCAAGTCCGGTTTCTTCTGCCGCAGCTTTTATGGCGTCAATAACTCCGGGAACGGCTTCTTTTGTCACAACATTTATTTCTCCGTCGGTCCTGTATGCCTTGGAAGCCTGATTCTCCGTTCCCAGATACAGCGCTATGGTTGAAGAAGCCCCCACTATCACACATGTAAACAGTATATTTATTACCGACAAAGAAAGTGCATTATTCCTGGTTCTTGATACAAGCTTGCCCAGGGTGGTGAAGAAAGTGTTTTTATAATATAGACTCTCATTCTTTTTAAGTGCCAGTTCTATCATCACCACAAAGCTTGAAATCGCAAAGAAGCTTCCCACGAACAGTACACCTATTGCAAGGACCAGCGTCCTTATACTGTTTACAAAGTCGTCCACGCGGTTTATATAGATATAGGCGCAGACTATAAGCGCCACTCCCAGGAAACCCTTTAAAACATCGGTCACACGGAGTTTCTTTACGGGCTCAACGGTATCTTCTTCCTTGAGAAGGGCAATGATCTTTTTCTTGCCGATAGAGATCATGTTCTTAAAAAGAATAATGATATCCATAACCGCAAATACCGCCAAAGATACATATATGTTCGTGGCAGAAAACTCGCCCGAATATTTAAAGTCGCAGTGCATAAGGCCGAAAAGTGCCTTGTATATGTGCTCTTGCAGGAATACTCCCAAAGCGATTCCCGGAACGGAATAAACCACAAACATGTACAGCGTCTCAAAGAAAAGAATGCTGTTGATATTCCCGGGTTCAAGCCCCCATGCGGCGTAAAGTCCCAGTTCCTTATTTCTTCTTTTTAAAAGAAGACGATTTGTATATACCTTAAAGGCAAAAGAGATTACAGCGAGAAAAAAGCAAGCCACCAGCAGGATAAACCTTACGCTGTCGTATCCTTTTACCGTTGCAAGTCCCTTATTGGTGGCGGTAAACGCAAAGAGGTAAAAGGAGGTGATCGTAAATACGCTTACTATCAGATTTGCAAGATGGAACTTTTTGTTTTCCAGAATGTTTTTAAAGGCTATATTTGCCCAAAATGTCTGTTTCATCTGTCCACCTTACCTTCTTACGTTATACAAAAAGTTTGCTATTTCTTCTTCAAAAGCCTCATCGGTTTTTTCGTTCTTGTCGAGCGTGGTCCCGATGACGCCGTCTTTTAAGAACAGAACCCGTTTGGCCTTAGAGGCGGATTTTACGCTGTGGGTTACCATGATTATGGTCTGTCCGAGGTCATTAAAGGTTTTAAACAGGTCCATCAGCTGATCCGAATTTTTGGAGTCAAGAGCACCCGTAGGCTCATCCGCAAGCACCAGCGCAGGCTTGCATACAAGAGCTCTGGCAACAGCCGTTCTCTGCTTTTCACCTCCCGAAATTTCATAGGGGTATTTGTTCAGGAGTTTGGTGATGCCTGTTTTTTCCGCAAGATCCTTCACCCTTTCGTTAATCTCCTTCTTGCTCCTGTTAAGAAGCACAAGAGGGAACGCAATGTTGTCCTTAACGGTGAAATAGTTAAGCAGATTAAAATCCTGGAACACAAATCCCAGTTTTTCTCTTCTGAATCTGCAGATTTCTTTGTTGTCCATCTTGGAAATGTCGCTTCCGCCGATGATCACTTCTCCGGAAGTTGCGGTATCCAGCGATGCTATGATATTCAGCGTAGTAGTCTTTCCCGAACCCGATTCTCCCATAATCGCTATAAAGTCGCCCTCCGCGGCATTAAAAGAAATGCCCTTTAAAGCCTCATATCGCACGTTTGAGCGCTTGGTGCAGTATGTTTTGTGTAAATCCTTCAATTCCAGCATTGTTCTCATTTTGCAGTCTCCTAAACTTTGCATTTGTTTGTAACTACAGTATAAAAAAAGGCAAGAAGAAAGGAAATCTCTTTTCCTTACATTCTTGCCTGAAAAACTTACATTTATGTAAGTTTTTAACCTGTTCTATGATAGATATCCTTCAGAAGCTAATATAGTCAGCGCTCTTTCATAATTGCTTACTTTACAGTTGTCGCCTTGATTGCTCCAAGGCTATGAATTCT
>JAEEGK010029207.1_pt1 | contig 11016 bp, 6 predicted proteins | sample 8958771 | NCBI WGS metagenome assembly JAEEGK01 (sample SAMN16246547, study PRJNA631951) | gut metagenome | biome: gut microbiome; feature: rumen; material: SC-attached | host: Bos | place: Iran: Karaj | collected 2018-10 | reverse complement strand
AAAAAATAAAAATAAAAATAATAATAATAATAATAATAATAATAATAATAATAATAATAATAATAATAATAATAATAATAATAATATTTTACAATTTATTAAAGAAACTGAAAATTTATTTATTAACATAAATAATATGAAAAAAAAATTTATAATAATTAATAATAATAAAAAGCATAAAATTAAAAAAAGTTCTAATTCTATTGATGAAGAATCTGAATTTAGAAAACAACTATATACTCAACATTTTGAAAAATGTTTTAATTCTTTTAAAAACATAAAAAAAAAGATTAACGAAATAATATTTAATAATAATAATACAAATAATTATACAAATAATATTAATGTTATAAATGGAATTAAATTAAAAAACAATAAAAAATATAGTTTTAAAAAAAAAACATCAAATAAAATAAATAATAAAAACATTAAATCATTAAACAATAAAAATTTATGTTCTCGAAACAATAAAAATAATAATAATAATAACAATAATAATAATAATGAAATAAAACAATCTCATAAAAATTTAAAATGTTTAACATCTCAAATGTCAGAAGAAATAAATGAAGATAATTTAGAAATATCAAATGAAAAATCAATAAATATAAACAAAATAAAAACAAATAAATTTAATGTAGAAAAACCAAAAGAAGCTAACATGAAATTCAAAGAATATAAATCAAAAAGTAATTTATTAGATGAATCATCAATAAATGATTGTAATATTTCTGCTATATCAAAAATAATAATAGGTGAAATTGAAGCATATAAAGATATAATAGAAAAAGATAATATAAATAATAATAATTTATTTTTTCAAAAAAGTAAATCAACTTTGAATTTAAAAAATAATTTTATAAATTCTAATAAAAATTTTAATGACAATAATTGTATTAATAATTTAGAATCTATTCAAATTTTAGATGATGATTTAGAACAAATTTCTGATTTATTATATGATGATAAAAATAATAGTAATAATAATATTGATAGTGAAGAATATATTAATAATTTTAATAATAATGAAAATGATTATATTCAAACTGAAGAAGATATTTTAAATCAAATTAATAATGATAATAAAGAAAATCATTTAATTCCAAATAATATTAGTAAAATAAAATTTAGTAATAGAAATAATAATAATGTTATTTTAATTAATAAAGAATTAAGTAATCATGTTAGTAATAAAACCTCAAAAAAAACATTAGAATTAGAAGAAATATTTGAAGTTAATAATGCTACAACTAATATAAAAAATAATAAAAATGATTCTAATTTAAATAAAAAAAATTTAGATGTTAAAAATAGTAATAATAAAGATTGTATTATATTTTAATAATAATTTTTTTCTTTATTAGATAATATTAATATATCAAAATAATTTATTTAATTTATTATATATTTTAATATAAATATTGATAATTTTAATAATATAAGTGAAAATTTATATAAATAATAAATTTAAATTTTTTAAATTTATGTGTAAAACAAAATTATATTAAATTTAAAAATAATTTAAATAATAATATAATAACAATATTAAAAAAATATATTTATAATATTATAAACATACAATTTTAATATAAAATATTATTATAATATTCTTCATTAATATTGTCTTGAACAAAATCAGTAACATCATATGTAGTTGGATTTGAAGGATTTGATTTCAATATATTCATACTTGTAAAAGTAGGTGCGAAATTTTCTTTATCAATTAAATCTTTAATATCAGGTTCATATTTTAAACTATCAATTAATTTATCAGGTGTTTTATATACAATTTTTTTTTCAGGAATTTTAATATCTCTTCTTTCCTTTATTCCAGGAAGTTTATTATAATTAATTTTTGATGGTTTTGGTAATGAAATTTCCGTTGGAAAATTTTCATTATTTAATATATTTTCATTTATCCCATATTTTGTTTCAATATCCTGTCTTTCTTTTTCTAAAATTTCCAAACGTTTATCAATAATATCTAAAATATTTTTTTCTTGAGGACTAAAATTATATTCTTCATTATTATTATTAATATCATTATTACTATTTGTAGTAACAACCTCATTTAAATTATTATTTTCATTATTATAATCATCCATAATAAATTTTATATAAATTATAAATTAAAATTAAATAATAAAATATATATAATATATATAATTATATAAAAAAAAGTATATTTAAAATAAATTAAAAATGCCCAATTTCTGGTCTACAACAATGCAAAAAATATATGAAGCTTTTAATGGTCCGAGAACTAGAGACACGGAATTCGACCAAAAAGTAAATGAAGTAAAGCAAGTAATTAAAGCAATGACAAACACAACAAATTTAATTCGTAATTTTCCTTCACGAACAGGCGGAATTCGTTCATTATGTCAAGAATTAGTAAATAATCTACTTATAATTTATAAAGACAAAGGAACAATATTTTCAGAATTTGCTAATGATGTAATAACAACTCATAGAAATATTGAAAAAGCATATTTATCATGTTGTGAAGTTCTTCAAAATTGTCAAGTTTTAAATAGCGAATGGGATAAATTATTTAATGAAGTTAAACAAAATATGACTAAAAGAGAAGAAGCAAGACAAATTTATGATCATTATGATGAAAAAATGGAAAAATTAGTTAAAGAAAGAAATGAAAAATTAGCTAAAAAAGAACAAGAAGATATTAAAGATATTGAAAAATTTGATAGAAATGATGGAAAATATAAAAGAGCTGCAAATGATTATATTAATCTAAGTGCATATACATATAAATTAATGCAAAATTTATTAGATTTTAGATATAAATTAATTAATCCTATGATTGCTACTTTAGTTCAAGAAGAAAAAAAATTCGTTGATAATTGTCAACAATTCTTTTTTAAATTTGATAATATTCTTATTAAAATAACTACACTTGGAAATGGTTTTACACCAACTAAAATTGAATATGACCCAAGAAGACATATTAGAGCAACAAGATTATTAAATGGTGTTAATGTTAATAATTTACCTGAAGTTCATTCTAAACAAAAATATACTTATAATGATTATATTAATAAAAAAGGAGGAAATGATGGAGGTAATAATAATAATAATTATGGAAGAAGTAATACAAGTAATGTTAATAATAATTATAATTATAATAATAATAATGTTGGAAGAAGTGTAAGTTCTCAACAAACTAGTAGTAATGTTAATCCTTATTCTTATGCAGCTTATAAACAAAAAACAAAAAATGTTCAAAAAACTGATTTTAAAAATAATAATAACAACAATAATAATAATAATAGTAATCTTATTAATAATCAAAGTTATAATAATAATAGTGTTGCACAAACTTCAACTTTTAATGTGAATAATAATAGTAATTTTAATTTTGATAATGCAGGTCCAGTTAATAATTATGATTTCGGATTTGGTCAAAATGATATAACTAATAATCCTTATAATAATATTAATATTCAAAATGACAATTCTTATGCAAATAATACAAATAATAATACAAATATTTTTGATAATACTGCTAATAATAATACAATTAATTTTCCTTTTTAGATAAAATAATTTATAAACTTATTTATTACATAAAATTAATTTATATATGAAATTTAATTAAAATAATTTATTTAGATAATATTATTTTTATTTATTATAATTTATATATTTTATTTTAATAATAATAATAATAATAAACAAAATATAAAATATTCAAAACTCAATTTGATATTTTATTTCAAAAAATTTTTAATAACAAAAAATTTTACATCATTATTCAATTTTATTTATATAAAAATATATTTATAAATATATATTAAAATTTATTATTTGATTTATATCTTTTCACTCCTTTAAAAATTTTATTTAAAATGCAATGACTATTATGTTCAATATGATTATTTTTATAATGACATGAACATTCACATCCTTCATGAGCAACACAATAAGCAATCATAAAACTCAATTTTATATCTTGATAATGATATGTTTTTTCAGTTAAATTATTTCTAAAATTAAAAGGATCTATAATTATTAATGAATCATTATTTCCATTATTTTCTCCATAATAATTAATAACTTCATCAAAATTATAAATATTATTATTATTATTATTAATGTTATTATTATTATTATTAAAACTATCAAAATTATTATCATCTATATTATTATTATTATTATTTAAATTATTATTATTTAAATTATTATTATTATTATTATAATTTAAATTAATAATTTTTTTACTTTGAGTTTCATAAGCATTCAATCCATTTTCTTTTAAAAAATCCATAAAAATTTCCCCTAAACTTTTTTCTAAATATTTTTCATTTTCTTTACATTCTTTATTTAAAAAATTAATAATAAATAATATTAAAGCATAACCACTTATACCACCAAATACATTTCCATTTATTTCTAAACTTTTACTATTATAATAATCATATATTAAACAATTAATAAATAATAATTGTTTAATAGCTAAAGTAATAGGAATTAAAATATCTTTATATTGTTTTATATATTCTTTAATCATAAAAACACTTTGAATTAATGAATTATTTTTTTCATCTAAATTATTACTATCTAAAACATAAATATAATAAATTAATTCATTTGATTCTTCATTTGTTTTTACTTTTAAAATAGGAGTTATAATATTAGAATCATGAATAAATGTTATTTCTTTACAAAAAGTAGAATTTCTTATTAAATAAATTAAATTTTGTAAAAAATTTGTGTAATAATTTGTTTTTTCAAAAACATTAAAATTTAAATTAGTATTGTTATTATTTATATTATTGTTATTATTATAATTTAAAAATGATTCTTTTTTTGGAATTATTAATAAATCAACTGAGCTCCAAATTAAAGAAGATTCATATGCATATGAACCATATAATTTAATTTCAACATCGATTTCTATTGTTTCTTTTAAATAATTTATTATTTTATTTATTCCATTTTTTCTATTTTCATATATCATTTTATTATATTTATAAAAATCAATTAAATCTTCAGTTAAATCAGAATAAATTTTATTATTATTCATATTACTAAAATTAAATTTTTTAAAAATATAAGAATCTTCATTATTCATTTCATTTAAATTATCATTATTATTTTCATTATTATTATTATTATCATTATTTTCATTATTATTATTATTATTTGTAATTTTCATATTTTCAAATTTTTCAATAATTATTTTAATTAATCTATCATTTTCATCTAAATTAATTTGTTGTTCTTTATATCTTTGAATATGATTATTTTCATCGGAACTAATTTTTTCATTTAAAAATTGAATTTCTTTTGATTGTTGAAAATATTCTTTTTTTAATTTAATTAATTCATCTTTTAATTTTTCAATTTCATTATTTAATGAATTTATTTGATTATTTTTCTTTTCATTTGTTATAATTAAATTATCATATTCATTTTTTAATCCTTCATAAATTAAACTTTCTCTATTTGTTTCATCAGAAATATCAATAAATAACGTCGGAGTATTTTGAATTTTAATAAAACTATGAAATTGATTCGTAGAAGTTGTTGTATTAGAAGAAGTAGATTCATTATCATTAAAATTATTATTATTATTATTCTGAAACGCAAAAGGAATTTCAATTCTACTTGATATATCATCTTTTGGAAAAATAAATATATCACTATTATCATTTTTATTATAGCTACTACTATTATTATTATTATTTTCATTATTATTATTATTATTTTCCTCAATATCTTTTCCAATATTAGCATAATTCATAATCATATCACATATAACACTATTACCATTTAATTTTTTGGCCAAATCAACTACAGTTTCACCATTTTTATTTCTTATACTTAAATCCGCTTTTCCTTTTGCTAATAATGTCATAATAGCTTCTCTATTCTTTTTCATTACTGCATAATGCATAGCTGTATTACCATCATTAAAATTAACAATATTAACATTAGAACCTACTTTTATAAAAAGGTCTAAAATATAATTATATCCTTTATTTATACTTTCCATTAAAGGGGTTATTCCTGAATTATCACTTATATTAACTTTTATTCCGCGACTTAATAATAAAGAACACATTGGTTTTCTATCAATTAAATTATTTTCACTGTTTGGAATTAACATTAAATAAAATAAACTATTTCTTCCATGACTATCGCATATGTTTATTTCTGCTCCATGATCGAGAAATTCTTTTAAAAGTTCTAAATCGTTTTTTTCTACTATTCGAAATAAAACTGAATTATCGTTGTTATTATTCAATATTGATGTGTTATTAACGTTGGTGTATCGAATTCGCAAATTTGGATTCGCTTTGTAATCTAAAAGAATTTTTATTAATTCTTTTAAACAACGAATATTCATTTGCTGATAAGATGAGTTTAAATAATATAATAAACATTTGTTTAGTAGAAAATTTTTTGTTTGTAAATTTATGTTATTTTCGTTTACTTTAAAAAGATTTTGAAAATTGTAAATATCTAAATTATCTATGCACATTCCCAATTGACGAAAAAGAATGTTTGTTGGATTTAATTGAAAATTTGTTAAATTTTTTAAATTTCGAAGGTTTTGAATTTGTTGCTGTTGTTGAGAAGAAATTTGAAGAGTTTGATTTTGATTCATTAAAATTTGATTGTTATTTATGTTATTATTATTATTATTGTTAATGTTGCCATTATTAATAATGTTATTATTATTGCTAATATTGTTATTATTGTTATTTATATTATTATTATTTTGAGTATTAATATTATTATTATTATTATTGTTGTTATTGTTTATCATTTTTAATTTTTAAATTAAAATTTAATTTTAGAAATTTATATAATAAAATTAATTTAAATTTAAATATTATTTATTTTTATAAATTATATTAAAAAAAATTAAATTATAATAATTATTATTATCATTATTTAATTATTATTACTAACAGTTTCTAAATTACTTACTCTTTGACTTAATTGTTTAACTTTTTTAATTAAATACACATTATCTTTAATTAATTTTGTATTATTTTCTTCTAATTGTCCAATTTTTACTTTTTTATATTCATCAATATCTGTTTTTGTTTCTTCTGTATTATAATTATTATTGCCATTAGAATTAAAATTATTATTATTAAAATCTTTAAAACTATTCAATTCTTTCATTAAAATATTATTTCTTTTATTTAATGTAATATTATCTTGAATTAATAAATTATTTTTTTCTTTTAATTCAGCATTTATTTTCGAAAAAATTTCATTTTCTTTTAAAATACATAAAATTTGGTCATTTTTTGAAGAAAATTTTATTTTTTTTAAAATATCAAAAACTCTTTGAATTAAATCAATAATATCTTTAAAATAATCTCCATTATCAATTTTAAATTCATTAATTACAAAATATTTTTCTCTTTCAATTTCTTCAACAATAAATTTATATAAATCTTCAAAATTTTTATTTAATTTATTATTTTTATCAATTGAAAAATTTAATTTTTTTTTCAAATCTTTATTTAAATTTATTTGATTATGTTGATTTTCATCTAAAATTTTCTTTGCATTTTTTAAACATTCTTTTAATTTATTAAAATTAATTAAATTATCATCATCGTTTATTACTATTTCAGGAATAATAATATTATCTTCAAAAAATTTTATTAAATAATTTTCGATCCAATAAATAAAATTATTAATAATTTCATTTGATTTATTTGAAAAATTATTTAAATTATTTTTTAATTTTAAAATTTCATTATTATTATTAAAATTATTTTTAATTGAAGATTCTTTAAAATTATTAAAATGAATTTCAATATTTTTTAAATTATTAATTTCATTATTATTTTTTTCTAATAAAAATTGAAGATTTATAATTTTTTTTTCTAATTCATTTTTTTCATTTTCAATATTATTATAATTTGAATATAAATCTGAATATTTTTTAATTATATTATTATAATTTTCTTTAAAAGCCAAATTTTCATTTTTTAATTTATTATTTTCTGTTTCTAAAAAAGTAATTTCTTTTTCATTTTTAGTTAATTTTATTAAATAATTATTATTATTATCTAAATAATTATCATTTTGTTCTTTTATTATTTTAAATTGTTCATTAATATTTGAATAATCATTTGAATATTTTTCTAATAATAAATTTAATTTTGTAATTTTTTCATCTTTTTCTTTCAAAATATTATGAATATTTTCTATATTATTAATATTATTTTTATTATCATTTGAAAGTTTATTATTTTCAACATTTAAATTTTCATTTTTTTCTTTAATATTAATATAATTATTATATAAAATATCAAATTCATTTTTAATTTTAAAATAATTTTCTTTTATAATTTTATATTCATTAAATAAATTAAAATTTTCATTCTTTAATGTATTTATTTGAAAATTTAAATTTTTAATTTCATCTTTTAATTTTTCTTCATTAATAACATAAAATTTAATTCTATTTTGTAACATATTTTTTTCATTATTAATATTTTCTTCAAAATTTGAAATTTTTTTTTCAATTTCTGCAATAGCAGAATTTGACATTAAATTTATAATTATAAAAATTAATAATATTTAATTAATTTTAATATAAATTTAATGAAAAAAATTAGCAGTAAAGATTATGAAAAATTAAAATCTGATTATTTATTATTAAAACAAGAATTTGAAAATTATAAAGAAAAAACAATAGATAAAATGAAAGATTTAGAATTTATTAATATTTTATATGATAAAACAAAAAAAGAAAATGAAGAATTAAAATTAAAAATTAATAAAATTTCTAATCAAAATGTTTCATTACAAAATAAATTAGATGAATTTAAAAAAGAAAATAAAAATATTCCTATTGAACAAAATATTAAAAGAGAAAGAAGTAAAATTTATTCTAATGGAAATTTATCAAGAAAAAATGGATATAATAATGATTTTGAAAATGTTATTAATAATAATATTATAAATAATAATAATAATATTATAAATAATAATAATAATAATTCAAATGAAAAAAATAAAAAAAAAATATTATTAAAAGAAAATTTTAATTTTGTTTTATTTGGAACTAATAATAATTCAAAAAGCATAAATATGATTGAAATTAATAATTATTATTTTAGTAAAAATAAAGAAATGGAATTTATTAAAAATATTGATGAGATTTTATTAAAAATTCAGCAAAAAAAAGAAAATTTAAATAAAAATAATACAATTAATAATAAGAAAAAAAAATCAATTTCAAATAGATATGAAAATAATAATAAAAATTAATTCAATTAAGTATAATATTCGAATATAAATAAAAAATTTTTGCAAATTACATTATTATAAATTTTTATAAATAATTATAATAATAATAATAATAATTATCAAATAATTATCTATTTATAAAATGATTAAATATCTGTTTAATAAATAAATTAAAATAAAAAATAATTATTTTAATTTAATAATATAAATTTATTATTATTTAAAATAAATTTTATATAATTTTTCTCTAAAAAAATTTAAAAAAAAATTAATAAGAATGAACATATTTTTTCTACATTCACAAATATTAATAATATTTAAATTATTATTATTATTGTTATTAATTTCAATAACAATTTCAAAATTTCCAGATAATATTACAAATCCTGAATTAATATTTTCTTCAAATTTCCTTGATTTTAACATTTCAAATCAAACTCTTTTATCAAATTATAATAATTTCGCAAAAAAAATTTCAATTCCACATACAATAAGAATAGATAAATATGGTAAATTATTTATTTCAATTCCAAGACATTTAAATGAAAACGGAAAATATATTCCAGGAACAATAAACATTCTAAAAAATAATCAATTATTTCCATGGCCAAATGAAAAAGAAAACGATTTTAATAATGGAATGATTCACAGTGTCGCAGGATTTGAAATAAACGTAGATGGTTATTTATTTTTATTAAATCACATTAATAAAACACATAATAATATTTTATATTACTCTCCTGAAGGAAAATTACTAAGAATATTTGATTTATCAAACGCAACGAAACATTTAAATCATCAAAGTTTTTTATCAAATATAGTAGTTGATTTAATATACAATTACGCTTATATAACAGACACTGGAATATTATTTAATAATAGCAATAATAACATTGAAAACACAGAATCAAACATTCTCGTCGTAAATTTAGAAAAAAATCTCACTTTAAGAACAATAGAAGACAACATTTGCGTCTATCCAAATATTTCATATTTACCTAAAACAGATATAAACATTAATAATATAGGTGTATATGGTCTTGCTCTTGATTGTTCAAAAAGAACATTGTATTTTTCTCCAGTGAAAAGTAATAAATTATATTCAATTAGAACGTTTAAACTTCAAGAAGAAAGAACTATTAGAGGAGAAACAGATATCTCATCTATAAATAAAAACACTGCGGGATTTGAATTGACTTCAAGCGCAAGAGGAATATTATATTTTACTTCTATTGAAGAAAATGCTATTTTAATTAATTTTTATGAAAGAGAATATAGTTTTAATACAATAAGAAAAATAGGACATGATTTAGATAAATTTAATGAAACTAAAAAAGAATTTCCTACTAGTTTAACTTTTAATGGAACGACTGGGTATTTATTTTATTTAGTTAATAGACATAATATTTTTATTAATGATAATATTAATAAAGAATTAAAAGATGAAAATAATTTTCAAATTTATAAAGTTTTTGTTCATGATAGAAGTTATTTATATTCATGTAATGTTAGTGAATATATGCCAAGTTTTTATTGGCCTATTATTGTTATGATTTCTATGATAATTAGTTATTATTTAATTATTTTGATGAAAAAAGTTGGGAACATTCCAATTCATGAAAATGATGAAAAAGATGAAGAATTAATTAAAATCGAATAAATATTTTTAAAAAAAATATTATTTATTTAATATTTGTATATTTAATTTTTTTAAATAAAAATGAAAGAAAATTAAATTTTTGGAAAATATTTTATGGGGATTGGGGATTG
>JAEEGK010029205.1_pt1 | contig 11017 bp, 10 predicted proteins | sample 8958771 | NCBI WGS metagenome assembly JAEEGK01 (sample SAMN16246547, study PRJNA631951) | gut metagenome | biome: gut microbiome; feature: rumen; material: SC-attached | host: Bos | place: Iran: Karaj | collected 2018-10 | reverse complement strand
TGGTTCAATTCCGCGAGGCTCCGCAACATGGTGGTTGTAGCTCAGTTGGCAAGAGCGCCTGATTGTGGATCAGGAGGCCGAGGGTTCGAACCCCTCCATTCACCCAAACGGGAATATAGCTCAGTGGCAGAGCGGATGGCTGTTAACCATCGGGTCGTAGGTTCGAGCCCTTCTATTCCCGCACAACGGAAGTATGGCCGAGAGGTCTAAGGCGGCACCCTGCTAAGGTGCTGGGCTCACAAAGGGTCCCGAAAGTTCGAATCTTTCTGCTTCCGCCACGTTGGAAGATTGGCCGAGTCGGTTGATGGCACCGGTCCTGAAAACCGGAAGTCCCGGGAGGGGCTCGTGGGTTCGAATCCTACATCTTCCGCTATTACCTGCTCAGGTGGCGAAGCGGTTAACGCGCCGGTCTGCAAAACCGGTATCCGCCGGTCCGAATCCGGCTCTGAGCTCGACGCCTTCTTAGCTCAGTGGAGCAGAGCATCGGATTTCTAATCCGACGGTCAAAGGTTCGAATCCTTTAGAAGGCACGATAAACGCCTCTTTAGCTCAACTGGTAGAGCATCTGTTTTGTAAACAGAAGGTTGCAGGTTCGATTCCTGTTTGAGGCTCAACATTAATTTGTATATTTGCACCCGCAAAACCGTTTATGGACATGGCACAGACGTTTTTCTTTACAACATGTCGGCGTGGCTCGTCAAGTCTCGCCGGCTGCGTCATGTCCATAAAAACGAATCGTCATCATATAGAGCGAATTAGTTTCAGAGCTGAACGCAGCTAAATCGCACCGGTAGTCCTGCCGTTCTCAGGACGCAATCCATCATTTTAACAACGCGCAATGCGCACAACCGTGCCTGAACAGGCACACCCATACCATGGATAAGCTGAAGCTTGATGACGATACCAGGGCACTTGTCCTCGCGGTCAAGGATCTTCTCAGGGACCTTAGGGCGCGGGGACTGAACGATGACCAGATCGATTCTCTTGTGAAGAGGGACGGACCGGGAAGGCTCTGCCTGGAGAGGAACGGAATCCTTTCCCTGCCGGACTACGGCGACGTGAAGATCTATCTTAACCCGATGGAGAGAACCCTCTACACCCTGATGCTGAGGTATGACGGAGGGATCTCCGCCGAGGACATCTGGCAGTACTACGACGAGCTGTGCGACATCTACAGGAAGCAGACCGTGTATGACGACCCGGATCAGATCGAGGCGGCCGTCGACGCCCTGTGCGACGACGACAGGTCCACCCTGCAGACCAACATCTCCAGGATCAAGAGGAAGCTGGTGGACAAGGTCGGCAGGATCGCCGCAGACCAGTACGCCATCGTCAGGGGAAAGGATGGGGTCTACAGGATCGCAGTTCCGAGGGACCTGGTGACCATTCCGGCATAGCCTGCAAGACTTGCAAGGATTTCAGCGTCTTGCAGGCAAGCTTTACCTTTGCATCTCAAACGACTGGAAATGCAGCTTCCCCAGCATATCATAGACCTCGTCGGCAGTCTCTTTGACGAGGGCATGGACGACGAGACAATATTCCGCGCCGTCATCGAAGTGTGGAAACAACGTACGGGAAATCCCCGTCAGACCGCAGACTACGGCGACCTGAAGGGGACTTCTCGGAGATGTCCTGCCGTTATTGCCCCAGAAAACGCTTCAGGAATGCCTGGCTGATCTCCGGGAACTCGGCTTCCTGCTCGAAGGCTTGAGGAGCTATGCCGTCCTTCTTCATCTCTTCGTAGATATCGTAGGGAACCATCATCACCTTCTCCTTGCCCGGTGCAACCCTTTCACGAGTGATGCAGTTGAAGGCGATCGAGATGGGACGGCCATCCCTGTCACGTACCAGCGCAGCAAAACGCAGGACAGCATCCTCAGGAAGGTCTTTCGGATGGTCCTTCCCAGACAGGACATACTTGAGGAACTCGATGACGTCGTCGTCCAGTCCGGACTCAAGTTCTACGATCTTCTCCATGAAATCCTCAATCTCGTAGGTGCAGCGGTTGATGTACCCGTCGATACCGTAATGCTTCCCGGGACGGCTGACGGTGAGTCCTTTCCCTTCCTTCGGCCTGGTAGGCATGTAATAGATCATGAAATTCCTCTTCATGTCATGGTAGAGTGTGGCGTAGGGTACGGTGAAGGTCTTCCCGCAATGGGGGCAGGTCCAGGTGAAGATGGAGCCGTTCTTCGCCTTCTCCCTCATGGCGGGATTCAGGTCGACATTGATGCTGTCCCAGCGGGTGAACTCGCCGGTGTTGCCGCAGGCAGGGCAGGGGATCTGGTGTTTGCTTATCTTGGACATATTCTTCAGGTTTTCATTCGAGAACAAAGGTCTTCACCCGTACCTTGAAAAACAAATAAATGCAAGGGTTGCAGGTTTTCTTTTCCGGACGGTTAATGTAGTAGTTTTGCCGTCAGAAACCATAAATACTTTGAGCCATGAACATCTACAACGTAATCATCCTTGACGAAAGCGGAAGCATGTCTTCCATCTACAATGCGACCCTGGCCAGCATGAACGAGGTGCTGAGCGGCATCCGGAAGAACCAGGAAGAGTTCCCGGATCAGCGCCACTATGTGACCATCGTGACCTTCGAAGGGAGCGGCATCGAGGGCGTCAAGACCCGTCGGGACCGCGTGCCCATCGAGACGGTGGCGCCTTTCACGGAGAAGGACTACCGGCCGGGAGGCTGCACCCCGCTGTATGACGCGATGGGGAAGACCCTGAACGAGCTGGAGGGAATGATCCGTCCCGAGGACAAGGTGATGGCCACCGTGATTACGGACGGTATGGAGAATTCCTCGCAGGAGTACTCCGGAAGGATCATCAAGAACCTGGTCTCCCGTCTGCGCGAAAAGGGCTGGGTGCTGGCATACATCGGCGCCAATCAGGATTCCATCGAGGTGGCCAGAGACCTGAACATAGGGAATGCCCTGAACTTCGCCGCAACACCCACAGGCATGGCGAAAATGAGCTGCCGGTTCGGCATCTCAACCAGGAAGATGGCCCGGATGGTCGATGAGAATCTCGATCTCAGTGCCTGCGAGAGCCTGTTCGATGATGATGAGAGCTAGGCCCTTCCGCCCTTCCTATCAAGCTTCTCTCTCTCTTCCTGAAGTCTCTTCTTGAAGAGAGAGTCGTTTTTATACAGGAGTCCCTCAGACCAGGTCATCGGCTTCATCATCCTCTCGATGGAGCTGACTGCCTTCATGATAGTCTCAACGCTGATGTTGCGGGGAATCTCCTCGTTCTCTTCGACATAGTGCGCGAGATATTCCTCGGAGCGGGGGCAGGGGATTCCGTTCCGCTTGCAGACCATGTAAGCTGTGATCTCCGCCTCGAATTCACGAATCGTGATGTCATGCCGACGCTTCTCCCACCATTCGGGACTTGCAGGCGGAAGGTGGTGGCAGAAGAAATGTCCGAGCTCATGGCAGAGCGACTGCATCCTCTGCAGGTCGTCCGCCTCCTTATTGATGCTGACGAAATACGGCATGGGCCATTTGAATTCGCCCCTGACGCCATAACGGTTGAAAACGACTTTATGAAGGACAGGGAGAGCAGTGATATATGCTGCCCGTGACTCGGCAGCGTTGTAACCGAAATCGTGGGCAATCCCGGTGTATTCGAGATTCGCGACCAGATTCTTGAGCAGTTCCGTGTCAAAATCGCCGATTCCCTTGAACGGGTGGGCGACATCCTCGATGATCTCCTGGTCCGTCATGCCGAAGCCGTCCACCGCAACTGTGTCGCTGATGTCGTACATAGCCCCGACAGGTGTATGGTTCAGATAGATGAGCGGCTGCGCATTGGGCTTGAGCCCACGGTCATACTTCTGAGCCCAGTCCTTGGCCGTCAAGGCCAGACGGCTTCCCGGACGCTGCATGTTGATGAGCATCGCATTGAAGGGAGCGATGTGGTTGAACCGGTTGCAGAACTCAATGATATCACGGAACTTTTTGCTATTCCTGTATTCCCTGATCGCATTGAACAGGAAATCAATTTCACTTTCGAACTCGAGCATCTCGTCCTGGAGATTCTCGTCGAACAGGCTATCGGTGAACCTGGCATGGTCGTCGTAAGGATTCATGGGAATAAGTTTTTTGCTAAGTTAACGAACTATAGCAGAATGTGCGAAAAAGCTGCAAGGCTTGCATCAGTGTTCCCAGATCACCAGGTCACGATCGATGCTGACGGTCCTGATACCGGCGTACCTGCCGTCGATGTAATAGTTCTTTGCTATGTGGTCACCCACGATGTCCCGGAACGCCTTCTTGATGCGCGACACACAAGAATTGCGACCGTCACTGTAAGGGGAGACAAGGGAGGAGACGCTCTTACGGATGCCGTCCAGGTCATCACGCCCTGTGATTCCCATGTAAATCTGGAGAATCTCTTTCTCATAGGACTGAAGATCCTTGAACGCAGCCCCTTGGGGATGTTTCAGGTAGAAGAAATAGAGCGCCTTAGTAAGGTCGTCCAGCTTGACCTCCGGCCTGCCGTCCATGTCTGCAAGATAGATTCTGTTAGATGTCGTTATGTAAAGGCGGCTCAGTTTGACCTTGTATCCCAGGATCACTTCGAGATCTTCTATAGTGATACCGAACTTTGCGGCCAGCCTTTCCCACTCGTCGATAATGGATTGGATTCGTGACTCTAGGGCCTCTTCGCGTCCCTGTAAGGAGAACCTTACATTCGAGCCCGTGGGCGCAGGGACTCCCAACGTATCACATGCTTCATCAAGCTCGAACGTTTGAAATGGGAGCTGGTCAAGATCTTTATCCTTTGCGATCCGGAAGCGGATAGAACTGGTTTCTTTGGCCTGAGAAAGGGACAAGAAAGAGATGAAATCGTCGATTGCGGCAGCGATGCTCACCTCGGGAGACTCCGGAAGAACACGGAAATAGGTTAACCCGTCCTGTTTATAAAGAAAGCCTGTCTTGTTTCCGAGTTTTGCGATATCCTGAATTTGCTGATACATATCCTCCGCCAGGAGAATGTCTTTCTGGCCGGGGAACATGTAATGGAGGACACCGGGGGAAAGTTCTCCGGCCAAATCGGGAAGGAATAAAAAAGTGTATCCAATATCTTTGAACCTCGCAACAAGATCTTCCAGATGCTCCTCGATATAGAGATGGGAGGTCCCTACGCAACTGTCAACGTATAGGATGGTCTCGTCCTGAAGGAACGGGACAAGTAACTTGATTCTCTTGTCTTCGTTGTAGAACATATTGGATAGTGTATGTGAGCCAAAATATGGATTCTGGGTGATAAATCCTATTAGAGTTATTGTGCACTTGGAGGAATTATGCGTTACGACCTCATCTGTTCAGTTCACTCAGGCAGGCGGCTTCTTTTTCCTTGTGAGCTCTTCTTTCAAGGATGTACGTCAGGCGGGAGACCTTTCTGTCCTGCTTTATCTGTAAATATCGTTCCCCATTATGGAAGATTTCACTCATTACATGGCTAACAGTATCTTCAATGACGTCTTTCTTGAGTTGACACTCCCATACTATGATGATTTCCCATCCCATCGCCTCAAGACGGCGCCAAACTTCTTGATCTCGTTCTTGGTTTCTTTTTATTTTTGCAGTCCAAAAATCCGTATTAGTCTTTGGAATAGTATAGTATTTACAACCATTGTGACCATGCCAGAAACAGCCGTGGATGAAGATGACAGTTCGGTATTTGGGAAGGACAACATCTGGGGAACCCGGTAGGCGCTTTTCATTGACACGATAGCGGAAGCCTAAACGCCAGAGAGCACGGCGTAGTTTCAACTCCGGCTTGGTGGAGACGGAGCGGATGGCAGCCATATTGCGGTGGCGCTGGTCGGGTGATAGTACATCAGACACAGTACAACATAGGTTAATCCTTTTGCAAAGTTACTTATTTTTCATCTATAATGCGCTTATTGCAAGTCTGTTCTCCAGAAATGTCGTTCCCAATCTGTAAAAAATGACAACATTTTTGTACATTTGTAAGTTATTAGCGGAACATCTTCATAATTAAAAACAAACAGGCTACTGGGATTATCCCAAGTACCCAGTAAAAACTATTTGACTATGGCGCAGTTTAGAAAAGGGCCAATACTGAAGAATTTGAATGCCGTCGTAAAGTATTCTTCTGCTCGTTTCAGAAACGAATATAGGTGGCAAGACATCCGTCTTTCCGAGAAATTTAAACGAATGTATTCAGAATACTTGAAACACGTGGGCGGCGAGGTCTCGTATAATACTTATTCTGCTGTTATTACCCTTAGTTCTGGCCAACAGGTTTTTGTGGATAATCAATGGTTTGCATTGGCGTCCTATTTTGTGGATTTCTGTACGGAGATTCTCACTTATCGTAATTATTTCCTTCGCATCGCTAGGGAATTAGGTCAAGAAAGGAAAGCCTATGCTACGAGACTTCGCTCATTCGCCAGCGCGAGTGATAAGAGCAAATATGTTCAAACCGCAAAATATCTTCTTGAAGAAGATTTTCCTGGTAATCCAGAAATCAATCAGGCGGCAATGTATTTGTGGCAATTCGCGTCAGATTACAGTTGGTGGCATGGAAGTAAAACCGTAGATAGAAACGATTTCTTCAAATCTTCTATTTTGTCTCTGTTAAATGTGGTAAACGTTAGTCATGACTATCTTGCTGACATTGTTTACGCTTTTTCTACAGACCTCAACTTGCGGTATATCTCAGAGAGCTTAGATGGCTTCACAGTTGATGCAGAGACGAATTTTTATGTTCCTGAAAAAGAGGAACAAGAGTCTTATCGCGAAGCGGAGGCCGAGTCATTACCAGAAGCTCGTTCTGACAGGGCCATATCGATTAGTGCTGCAAGTCTCGAACGTTTCAAGTCTGTTTAGCTGTAAATGACGGCACGGTGGATCATACAACAAGGAAGATTGTGCATTGAAGCATCTGGAAAGGTTCTTACACCTTCGGCCAGTGAGATCTTTTGTCTGCTGAATGGTCAGGATGACGTTGTATGTCCTAATATTCAGTCGGCAGGAGACCCTCGTCAAGCGCTGTCTGATCTACGTTTTTCTTTCTTAGGTGCGCCTCTAAAATGTCAGCTTTATTCAGATGAAGAAGGCCGTATCAACTTGCGTCTGAACGCTAGCAGAAGAGGGAGTACGGTGGAAATAGCACTGATTGATGGACGTATTATTGATCAGTGCGTAATTGATAATACCTGGTACCAAGTTACAGGTAATATCCCCGCAGTCGAGGAGGCACTCGCTACTGCCGGAATTTCTGCTGCCGGTGTCATTTCCCTAAAGCAATACGTCAAACTTGCTGAGCTCGAATCCTTTTCAGAAGCCTCACATTTCGATAATCTGGTTGATCTCTCCGATGTGAAATCCGGCAGAGTGTCGACCTGTCCCGTTCCATCCTCCCTAAATGCCTCTCACCTCGCATCTCAACAGACTGGCTTTCAGTGGTTGGAATATATGCTTAGCGAAAGTGATGGCTGTATCTTGGGCGATGAAATGGGTCTGGGAAAAACGATGCAGGTTATTGCCGTTATGCTGGAACATAAGGCATCGGGGAAGGTCCCGATACTTGTCGTAGCTCCAGTCTCTTTATTAATGAACTGGAAGAAGGAATGCTCCAAGTTTGCTCCAACATTAAACGTCTGCATCCACCATGGAGCATCTCGAACGGGCAATTATCGTTCTTTGCTGAAATATGATGTTGTAGTGACTGCTTATTCGACCGTGGTCAGCGATGTATATATGCTGAACATGATCAAGTGGTCTCTAGTGGCGCTGGATGAGGCTCAAAGCATCAAGAACCCTTATAGCGCGAGAACGAAATCCTGTAAGCTACTTCACAGGGAAAAATGTGTGGCGATCTCAGGAACTCCCTTTGAGAATCATGTCAGCGATATCTGGTCGATATTAGACTTCATAATGCCTGGTGTTTTTGGCTCGCTTCAACTCTATCAGGAGAAGATTCCCGACGACGTTTACGGTGGACAATTAATTGAACCTGTATTAACGCCCTTGATGCTAAGGCGACTTGTGTCCGATGTCGCCCAAGATTTGCCAGAGAAAGTCATTATCACTCAGCCAATCATGATGTCCGATGATGAGGCCGAAGCATATTCATCCTATGTTGAGGAGATAAAGTCCAATTCCAATAGTGATGGTTTGAATCTCGGAATGCTTCAGAAGCTTCGACAGTATTGCACACATCCCTATTTGATTGAGGGGTACTCTTCATTTAGCGACCCCTGTAAGGAATCTGTTAAATATCAACGATTTTGCGAAATAGCGGAAGAGATTGTGAGCAAAAAAGAGAAGTTCTTAGTGTTCACTTCTTATAAAACAATGTTTGATATCTTCAGAACCGATATCGATATTCGTTTTGGAATCCCAGTCTCTACTATCAATGGGGAGACTCCCGTAAAGGAGCGCCAGAGCATAGTAGATGCGTTTAATGCGTACGAAGGGCCGGCGGCCATGATATTAAATCCGCGTGCTGCTGGAGTTGGCTTGAATATTACTGGTGCCAACCATGTAATTCATTATAATTTCGAATGGAATCCATCCCTTGAGGACCAGTCATCTGCACGCGCATATCGGAGAGGACAGACAAAAACTGTTTTCATTTACAGGTTGTATTATGTCAATACTGTTGAACAAGTAGTTAACGAAAGAATTGAGAGGAAAAGAGATACTGCCGCGGCTGCAATAGTTGGCAATACTGGGGATAGTCTGGACCGTCAAGATATCATTAGGGCGCTGGAGCTTTTTCCTACGATAGCATCGAAATAAAATAACCAATTATATGAATGATAATACACAAGTGGAACTGAACAAAGATTTAATTGTTCTTCCTGATCCAGAAAGAATCGTAACCGGCTTGCGGGATACAGGCTACAACTTTAATACTGCAGTCGCTGATATTGTGGACAACTCAATAGCGGCGGAAGCTTCAGTCGTGAGTATTCAAGCTGTTCTGACTCCTGATATGCAAGTCCGCATCTATTTCGCCGACAATGGTATTGGCATGGATAACAACGGGCTGGTAAATGCTATGCGTTACGGTTCAAAAGCACGTGAAGACAAGGGCAGTTTGGGGAAATTTGGACTTGGATTGAAAACGGCATCCACCGCGTTCTGCAAAAGGCTGATTGTCCTCTCTCGTCCGAAAGATGGGACGTCTGTTGAAAAAGTCCAATGGGATTTAGACTATATAGCCAAAACAAACGAGTGGACCCTTCAGTGCCCAGAAATAGAGACGGACGAACTCGAACTATTAGATGACATAACAGAAGGCGGGTCTGGAACCCTTGTCGTTTGGGATAAAGTTGACCGTTTGTTGAAACACGACTATAAGACCTTTAAAGGGGCACAAAAAGGAATGGAGAGCATCTTGAATGACTTAAAATTCCATCTATCTCTCGTATTCCAGCGCTTTCTAGACCAGAACGATTCGAGAGCAAGGAATGTTCGTATTATTCTTAATACAACTGAGCTCGCTCCTTGGGATCCTTTCTGCTTAACCGAGGAAAAAACAAGGACCTTGCAAATCGTAAATCAGCCTGTAGAGTTGCCTGACGGGACATCACCGAGTTTCAGAGTCGCTGCGTACGTGATACCTCGTAAGGATGAATTCTCTTCTCCCGCCGCTGCAAAAAATGCTCGTGGAAACAATGATTTTCAAGGTTTCTATGTCTATCGTGAGAATCGTCTTATCCATTATGGAGATTGGCTTGGTTTCTTCACAAAGGAACCACACCTGTCCCTATTGCGTGTTGACTTTTCCTTTACGCACGAATTAGATGATCTCCTTAATGTCGATATTAAAAAATCAAGGATTCTTTTAATCGGCGAGCTTTCGGAGTTTTTGATTGATTTTCTCAACGCTCCACGCCGTGAGGCTCAGAGGGTATATAGAACTGGTGAGACGAATGATTTGCATAAACCCGGCAAGGATGCACACGCGCCTTCCAACCAGAATATTGACTCAAAAGGAGCCTCTGTGGAAGGTTCAAAGATTACCCCGACCGGAGAAAATGTTGCTAAAGTTGAAAATCCGAATGGCACATTCACTAAAACCATCACTATCTCGTCCTCTACTGATCCAAAGCAGACAAGGGTTGTTCCAGTACAAAGCCTAGATGATGGTGTTTTATGGGAACCCGGCTTGGTCGATAATAAACACGCTGTCCGGATCAACGAAAGCCATCCTTATTACAAGAAAGTGTATGGTCCTATCCTTTCTCAAAGTGTTATAGTTGAGGGGTTGGATGCACTGCTATGGGCGCTGGCTGAGGCCGAGAATACAACATGCAACCAGCAGACCATAGAGAATTATGAGGATATGCGCGTTACCGTTTCAAGGATACTCAAGAAGTTGGTAGCCGATTTGCCCGATCCCGAGATTCCCACAGAATAGTTGCTAATGTCTAACAGTATCCATACCCTTCGGGACTCACTACAGAAAGAGTTTTCTATGCCCTTTGTTGTCCGCACTGAGAATCACGGCGGAGAAAACCATTACGTTTTTTATCCAGACAATGAAGGGAAAGAGCTGTTCGAGGTGGATGTTCATATTCAAAATAGAGTACGTGTTGTAATTCACATTTATCCGCAACTTCATGCTGGGAACATGCTTTCAGATATGTCGCACGCTTCTCAGGCCAAGTTAAGTTTGTTCTGTGGATTCGCTCAAGCTTTGAAAGAAAAGGGGGCAAAGGTATCTTTGCTGATTGATCAAAGCCCAGCGTCATTGAATGAAGGGTTTGCTTTTCCTATTTCTTGGCATACCTTTGATTTGCGAATAACAAAAATGGCTGCTTATGATGAAACGACAGACTCTGAGATAGAGGTCATTTCGGATTGGGCAATCGTCGCAGTCAGCATGGTAATGTCTCTGTTGAATGTCACTGATGTTGAATCGGAACCCTTGGGCTTTGCGGAAGGCAGTAAGTACCAGGTCGTTGTCAATAAATATGAGCGCAACACTGTTAATCGTGAGCTCTGCCTAACCCTTAAAGGCT
>JAEEGK010029201.1_pt1 | contig 11018 bp, 11 predicted proteins | sample 8958771 | NCBI WGS metagenome assembly JAEEGK01 (sample SAMN16246547, study PRJNA631951) | gut metagenome | biome: gut microbiome; feature: rumen; material: SC-attached | host: Bos | place: Iran: Karaj | collected 2018-10 | reverse complement strand
TGAGGCTGGAGACCGTTTCGGGCGGCGCGGACGCGGTGGAGGAATGCGGGCAACACCACGACGCTCTGGTCCTGGTGGATCACTACATGCCGCGCATGGACGGCATTGAGGCGATGAAGAAGATAAAGGAGCTGTACCCCGCCTACGTACACATCCCGTTCGTATGCCTGACCGCGAACGCGATCAGCGGCTCGGAGGAGTTGTACCGCGAGTACGGTTTCGACGGGTACCTCAGCAAGCCGATCGTGTACGACAGGCTGGTGGAGGTTATCGAGGGGTATGTGAAATGAATTTTTTGAGGAAGTCCTTCGGGCTTCCTCTTTTTTGTATTGCGGGGTTGACAAACGTTCGTTTGCATGATATAATTCGTAAAAATGGATTGATTCACAAAGAGGAAACGAGGCACTGCTTGACTATTAGCTAAAATGTGGTATAGTAAGATTAGCTAATATAGAAAGCGGGGTGATCTTGTGTTAGGTATGTTTGAGACAGCGACAGCTACAGAGATGCAGAATAATTTTGGAAAGTATCTTGCACTGGTACTTAACGGACAGCAGATTATTGTCACACGTAACGGAAAAGAAGTTGGCCGGTTTATACCTAAGGATGACGCCGTATCCTATCTTACGGATTCTCTTACGGGGATTCTGAAAGGGAAGGCAGACTTAGACCGGAGCCGGGATGAAAGGTTAAGAGAAAAGTATGCGCTTGATGATTGACGCCAATATCATCCTTGATGTATTGATGGCGAGAGAACCTTATGTTGCCGATTCAACCAGGGTTTCGAAGCTTTGTGAGACGGATATTGCTGAGGGGCATGTTTCTACGCTTACATTTGCTAATTTGATCTATATCTTGCGAAAAGAGTTGAATCCCGATAAGATAGAAGAATTCTTAAAGGTTATCTCCCTGATATATAAGATTGATGATCTGACTCATTCTGATATAAGCAATGCGGCAGCGCTGAAGTGGGATGATTTTGAAGATGCCGTTCAGGCGTCAATCGCGAAGCGGATCAATGCGGACTATATAATTACCCGGAATGTTAAGGATTTCAAAGACAGCTCTGTAACAGCATTAACTCCGTCAGAATTGCTGGCCGAGATTAAACAGCGTTGAAAGTAGGTGCGTAATGACTATAGGTGACAGGATTTTTGAGCGATTACAGCAGATTAATATGTTGCAGAAGGTCTTTTCGGAAAACACGGGGATATCGCAGAGCACGATCAGCGAATGGAAGAGCAAGCGCACGAATCCTACTTCAGAGAAGATCATGATAATCTGCAAGGTTCTTGAGGTTACTCCCGAGTGGCTGTTGTCCGGGATCGACAGTAGCGGAGATAGAGGGAATGCTATTCCATGGTATATAATAGACAGGGACAGCGAGCTGGGGGCTGTTGTATCCGAATACCACAGGCTGGACGAAAAACAGAGAGCCAGACTGATGGGATATATGGAGGCGCTGCGTCGATGATCCCATGTTTTTTCGGCAGAGTTTGTGATCGGAGGTTATTATGGCAAGAAAGATACTGAACATCGGCATGCGCCCGGAGTACGCGAATAAGCAGTACTGCCGGACGCTGGCAAAAGACATATTAACTAATGGACAGATCGCCGGTATGACCGTGAGGCAGCTTGCGGCGGAGATATTTACGCATGGGTATATACACAACAGGTATCCGAAGCTGCCTGCGTGGATCAGGAATATGGCGCTGACAAAGCGGATATACGCGAGCTGTGACAATGGCGTGGATCTCGCCGATGACGGGGATACGCGGGTGCGCAAGTTCGGGTATGCGATGATATTCCTGATCTTTCCGAGTGTGAAAATATAAGATGCGAGACATGTCCCTTTTTACAGCACTATATCGTAATCAACCTTAACCCCAAACTTCTCCCCCAAATACCCCGCGATCACTTTCGCGGACTCCAGGTGTGAGAAGAATCCCGGATGCGAGTGCGCCCCGATATTAGCGTCGGTGGTATTCGGAAGCGGCAGATAGTCGACGTTCGTATCTCCGGTCTCATTGCGGTACCTCTCCATCGCCTGCCTGATTACAGGCTCCATCTCGTTACCCATCATTCCGTAGGCCCAGAGCAGGAGTGATGTGGGATTCTTTGATCTGAGTTGCTTGAGGAAATCATATACCGCATTTTCCATATTCTGCAGATCCTCGGCATTCATACTGCCGTCTTCGTTCCTGCGGCTCTTGCAGAAGCCGTAGCCTTCCACTTCCATGCCGGGCATGTTAAATGAGCATGCATCGTTCGTCCCGAGATTTATGATCACTGCATCGGGTACCCAGTTCGTGAAATTATACTCGCGCTGCGAGCCGAAGGCCTCGTTCTTCGGGCCTGTGGCCAGGCCGCAGACCTTGTCGTATACGCGGGGCATGTTGTGGCTGCGGTTGTTGTCCCAGCCGATGTAGAAGCCCCAGCCGCCCTGTGAGATCGACCTGCAGTCGGCGTCCATCATGTGCTCGATCATGTTCACGTAGGTCCGCGAGTAGCTCATGTACATCGCGAGCCACTCGGTGTCCTCACGGCCGCCGTAGCTGCCCTCGCCGGAGGTTATCGAGTCTCCGATGAATTCAAATCTGAACTTTTTATTTTCTACCGGCAGGAATTCACCGTCGGTCCTGAGCCCCGTAACCGTCAGCTGTATCTCGGGATTGTCGCTCATCGCCTGAAGCTCCCTGTAGAATCTTACGTTCTTTACCGGTCCGTTCATCATGCTCCTGAACAGGCAGATGCTGTTCTTGCCCGGCATGAGCATTTGGCGGAACATCAGCGCGCGGTTCACCTCGCCGGCCACCCAGACGTCGTGGAAGTCATACTCACACTCGACATCGACCCACAGTTCGCTGCCCGTGCAATTAACTTCTATCCCCGAATGAGTCCCAAACAGCGGCAGCGGGCTGCTCGGCTTCTCTATGCGCCCGTGGACCTTTAAGTTCGGAACCTGCATGATATCGTATTCTTTAAGCATATGATCTAACCTCCGTAAGTCACGTTATCGATTCCATGATAGCAGAGTGATAAGGTGCCTGCCACCATAAAATAGATTTTTTACGGTGACAGGCACCAATTACCCATATTTGTGGTATAATCTTGTATTATGAGTATATTAGTATTTTTGATAATCCTTCTGGGATTGATCGTTTTCATAGGTATCCTGAACGAGAGGGTATTTAAGCTGCAGAGCGACATCGCGCTGATATTTTTCACCGTGATCATCGCGCTGCTTTTGGTCGTGCTGCGGACTGTCCTGCCGTCGGGCGCGCTGACGGGCTTTATCGACGGCCTCGGCGAGTTCGGCTTCGAGGAGTACCTGATGGACGGCGTGCTGTGCTTCATGCTTTTCGCGGGCGCAGGCAAGGTCAACATGGGCAAGTTCAAACAGAACCTCCGCCCGATCTGTCTGCTGGCGCTGCTCTCCACGCTGCTTTCCTCATTCATCTACGGCGGACTGTTTTATCTGGTGGCGCTGCTGTTCGGGATCCCGATGGATATCTGGACCTGCGTGCTGCTCGGCTGCGTGGTGAGTCCGACGGACCCTATCGCCGCGACCGGCATCCTGAACAAGATCGGCCTCTCAAAGAGCGTCTGCTCGGTCATCGAGAACGAGTCGCTGTTCAATGACGGCACGGGCGTTACACTGTTTATCTTCGTGCGTTCGATAGTGCAGAACAGCGGACAGAGCAATTTCTTCGTGCTGATGGGTCGCGAGATCCTGGGCGCCGTGGCTGTGGCGCTTGTCGTTTCATTCCTGCTGTTCAGGCTGCTGCGGCTGACGCGCGATCCGGTCAGATATATCCTGATCTCGCTGCTGGACGTGGCGCTCGTGTATGTGATCTGCGAGCATCTGGGCTTTTCCGGCGTCATCGCGTCGGTAGTCTGCGGCATGTATTTCTCGTATCAGATGGATGAGATCGAGCGGCGCGTAAAGGTGGTGGACCCGCGCGAGTACTACCGCGATTTCTGGGAGATACTCGAGAGCATCCTGAATGCGATCCTGTTCGTGATGATCGGCCTGCTGGTGCTCGACATCGAGATCAGCCGCTATATCTGGATCATCTTGCCGGCATCGGTACTGATACTGATCCTGTCGCGCGCGCTCGGCGTGTTCATGAGCAGCCTGATGACGGGGCGGCGCATCCCGGGCAACTACAGCCTGCCCGAGTTCGTGACGCTGATGACCTGGGCGGCGCTGAAGGGCGGCCTGTCCCTGGCGCTCGCGGTCGGGACTGCGGAGTATCTGCCGCGTGATATTTACAATGTTTTCATCAATGTGACCTACATCGCCATTTTCTTTACGGTACTCGTACAGGGGCTGAGCGTGGGCAATGTATACAGGCGGCTTGAGAAGCACAAGCTCGCCAGACAGAAGAGGGCAAAGCAGTGAAGATTATCATTGTCGGTCTCGGTGAGGCCGGATATACGCTGGTGAAGGCACTGGCAAACGACAAACATGACATTACCGTCATCGACCGCGACAGCGCGCTCGTGGACGAGGTTACGGATGAGTTCAGCGTGAACGGCGTGGTAGGCAGCGGCGCGTCGAAGGAGACCCTGCTCAAAGCCGGCGTTGAGGGCGCGGACATTTTCATCGCGCTCACGCATGTCGATGAGGTGAATCTCCTCAGCTGCATGCAGGCGAAAAACTGCGGCGCGGCCAAGACTGCGGCACGTCTGCAGATGCCTGACCTGAGCGCCGATGTGGATGCGCTGAAGCAGGAGTACGGGATCGATTACATCGTGCGCCCGCGCATCGATATCGCCGAGGAGATCTACAGGAATATGGGGCTGCCGGGCTTTGTAAAGCTCGAGGGCTTGTTCGGCAATACCGTGATGCTGATCGACGTATGCGTCATGCGCGATTCGTGCCTGAAAGGCCGCACGCTCGCGTACGTTCGCGCGAATATCCGCAAGGACATGCTGATCAGCACGGTCATCCGCGACGATAAGCTTTTTATCCCCGACGGCAATTTTACGCTCGAAGAGGGCGATATCCTGACGGTGTGCGCGTCGCAGGGCGCGCTGGAGTCGACGCTCGAGACGCTCGGCATCAGCAGGAACCGCGACGACAGCGTGATGCTGGTGGGCTGCGGGATCATAGGTGAATATCTGACTGAGATGCTGCTCAAAGACGGCAAACGCCTGACGATCCTCGAGAATGACATCGCTCGCTGCCGCCATCTGATGGAGCGTTTCCCCGGAGTGAACGTGGTGTACTCCGAGGGCGAGATCACGGAGGTCCTCGAAGAGGAGGGCCTGCACCGCACGGGCACGCTGATCTCCCTGACCGACAGCGACGAGACCAATCTGGTCATCAGTATGTTCGCCTGGTCGAAAAAGGTTCCGTCCGTTATCACGCGCGTCGACAAGCAGAGCCATGTACGCCTGCTGCATAAGGTTAACATCGATATCACGGCGTCTCCGACGGAGCTGTCGCTGCAGCGCCTGCTGCATTATATCCGCAACCGCGAGAACCGCAAGACCCTGCGCGATGTGCTCGGCAAGAGCCTGAAGCTCTCGAAGCCCGCCGCAAAGGAAAACGCGGGCGCGCTCAGCACCTACCACGGTTTTTACCGCGTGGCCGAGGGCCGCGCCGAGGTCATGGAGTTCGGCGCAGGCCGCGATTTCAAGGCTCTCGACATCCCGCTGCGCGAGAAGTCCTTCCACCTGAAGAAGGGCATCCTGATCTCCGGCATCATCCGCGCCGGCGAGCTGATCATCCCGACCGGCGATACCTCGGTGAAGGAGTGCGACCGCGTGCTCGTCACCGCGCCCGTTGAGAAGGGGATAAGGATGCTGAATGATATTTTGGGATAAGCGAAAATGAGCCTGTCACTATTGGTGACAGGCTCTCGTTGCATTTGCAAAAAAAGTGGTGTGCCGAACCATGCTTATCCATCACAGTCTCACACCTTGTGCTATTATTATACATGCATTACTTACTGTAGTCAAGGAAAACAATAGCTTCGCCACTGTCATCTCTCTTGATTATTTTCATCTTCCGAGCTCGTTTTGACATATAGAATTGTTTTATAGCATCATTGATAGCTATCGCCGGATCAATCTTGCATCTACGTAGATCAAGAATGACATTCGGCGATTGACGAAGTGCATTTTGTACATTTCTCTTAATAGTCTGCTTACTATTCCCTTCAGGTGCTTTTATCTCCCAGGGAATTCCATTGACTACTACATCGGGAAGATAAACTCCTTTAATCTGTGACGGGGGAATTAATTCGACATCAAGGCCCTTTTCCAGAAGGGCTTTGACTGTTGCGAATTCGTGTTCTTGAAGATGGACTCCGTTTTGTCTTAGAGTGCCGGGAGATGGTTGAGTTTTTTTATTCATATCGTAATTGTATCATTTGTTCGTTCAAAAAGCAACAATAAGCATTGATGTCAGATTTTTTGTAATCATCGCAATTAATACAAGAGATGTTCAAAAGATGATAATTGTGGTAGAATGTGTGGATAGAAGCGAATCTTCGGAGAAGAGGAAGAAGGAGCGATTATGAGACGAAGGAATTATGCCATGAAGAACAGAACCGGTCTCTGCCCCGTCTGCGGGCAGTACAGTTTTACGGAGCCGCACGATATCTGCCCGGTATGCGGATGGGAAGACGATAAGGTGCAGCTGCGCGACCCGGATTTCGCGGGCGGTGCGAATGAGATGAGCCTGAATGAGGCACGGGCTGCATTCAGAGAGAAAGCGAAAGAGGATTGACCGACATGAGTATTAAAAACAAGAAATATATACTGTCGCTAATTGCTGTGGCGGCAGTGATAATAATCTATCTGCTGTTTCAGGATAAGATCGATGCCTTCCTTAACGATGGGCAGGGCAATGAACCCGGCTACACCGCGACCGCGGATAACCAGACGGGGGATTCGGGCAGTACAGAAAATGCGCAGAATTCGGGAACCTCATCTGCAGACAACTCGTCTGATAACGGAAGTGTAAGCGATTCGCAGAGCGGTAACACCGTCACTACTCAGGAACCCGATCCCACCGACACTCCCTCCTCAGATTACGTCACCTACAAATTCCGCTCAAAGAAGCTTCTCGACCAGCACTACGACAAGCACGGCAAGGAGATGGGCTTCAAATCGGCGGCTGACTACGAGAAGGCAGCGAGCGACGTGGTGAACAATCCCGACGCGCTGAACAAGATCGAGAAAGAGGACGGCGACTACGTTTATTATGTCGAAGCGACGAACGAGTTTGTCATCGTTTCGACCGACGGATATATCAGGACATACTTCCTGCCGAGCGCAGGCAAGAGCTATTATGACAGACAGTAATTTATAAATCTTTAACAGTGACAGGCACCGGAAACGAGTGCCTGAAGCGAAGCGAAAGGAGCAACCCATGTACGAATGCCCGAATTGTGCGGCGAATCTGCGGTTTTCGATCGAAAAGCAGAAACTGTGGTGCGAGGCGTGCGGAACCGAGCTGAGTCCGTATGAGGTGGTGAAGGACCGCGACGCCGAGGAGCGTGAGGTCTTCGAGGTTACGGTATTTACGTGCCCTCAGTGCGGCGCCGAGATCGTCAGTGAGGACACCGAGGCAGCGGCTTTCTGCAGCTTTTGCGGAGGTTCGACGATACTCGACTCAAGGATCAGCGAGGCCAGACGTCCCGCGCACATCATTCCGTTTACGCGGACCAAGGCCGATTGCGCAGCATCCTATAAGAAGCTTGTAAAGAAGTCTCTTTTCATGCCGAGCGAGCTGATGAGCACGAAGAATATCGACAGCTTCCGCGGCATTTACATTCCTTACTGGATGTACGAGACCGAACTCGAAGGCCATGTGTGCGCCGATGTGGCGAGCCGCCATTCCACCTACAAAGGCAATTACGAATTCGTAAAGCATTACAATTACGAGACCGACGTGAAGACGAATTACAAAGGCATGACCTTTGATGCGTCGGGCGCGTTTTCCGATAATCTGAGCAATGCGATCGCGCCGTTTGACACGACGCAGCTGCAGCCGTTTACGCCTTCGTACCTGAGCGGTTTCTACGCGGACACGATGGACGTAAACTGGGACACCTATTCCGAGGATGTTACGGATCTGGTGGCGGAGGACTGCACCGAGAGGCTGATGAACGATCCGGCGCTCAGGGATTACAAGGTCGATGCGGACAAAATGAAGCCGCAGCTGACTCCTTCCGTGGGGAAGAAGGTGCTGACGATGATGCCCGTGTGGTTCATGAGTATCAGGCACAAGGAGCCCGGAAAGGAAGACCGCATTTCCTACGTGGCGGTCAACGGTCAGACAGGCGAGGCAGCAGGCGACCTGCCGATCTCTTTCGGCAAGTATTTCATCGGATCGCTGATACTCGCGGCCGCGATATTTGCGCTGATGTTCTTTACCGTGTCGCTGAACCGTGTCTCGAGTACGGTCATGTCATGCATTCTGCTGATCACGATGGCGATCACGTATTACGCGCAGGAGAACAAGATCAGGAAATGGGAGTCGGGCGAGGATGACAAGGGCCAGAAGGCCGCGCATATCCTGACGCCCGCGAAGAATTTCGATCCGATGACAGGAAAGCGGATCAAACAGAAATTATCGGCGTCCGGTTTTGACAAGTTCAAGATAGTCTGCGGCATTCTGATGACAGTTCTGCTGGTATGGGTAATGCCGATCTACGACTGGATGTTCTACGCAGCGTCGATCCTGCAGATGGCTTTCATTTTCCACTTTATCTATAAGCTGATGCGCCGTTACAATCTGCTGACGACGCGCAGGCTTCCTCAGTTTAACAGGACGGGAGGTGACGACAGTGCAAAAGAAGCGCACAAAGCTGAGCTTGACTAAGCTCTGTCGTACTTTCGCGGCAGTCGCTGCAGTGCTGTTCCTGTTTGTACTGGCGGCGCCGAACGCGGCGGCACGTGCGGAGATCTACGAGAGCGTTAACGGGCATGACGTGAGAGTCATTGACAATGCGAACCTGCTCACGGACAGCGAGGAGCAGAGGCTGTTCTATGAGATCAGGGATATGTCGCAGCACGGAAATATCATTTTCTACACCGAAACGGATGTCTCCGGCTCCACGGGCGAATATATCAAGTACTGGTACAACAGCCAATACGGAAACAACAGCGGAACAGTGTTCTTCATAGACATGCTGAACCGTCAGATCTACATTTTCAGCAACGGCCGCAATTACAGCGTGATCTCGAAGTCTGTCGCGGACAATATCACCGATAAGACCTGGACCTACGCGCGCAATGGCGAGTACTACGAATGCGCGAGCAAGACGTTCGACCAGATCCGTACAGTGCTGGACGGAGGCCGGATCTCGATGCCGATGAAGTACATCAGCAACGGACTCTTTGCCGTAGGCCTTGCGATGCTGATATGCTATTGGTTCGCGGCGGCGCGCTCAAAGGCGCAGCGCAGCGGACGCAGCGAGCTGCTGACTTATGCTGAACGAGGCTTTGGCTACACGAAGCCCACCCTCACCTACACGCACACCAAGCGTATCTACCACCCGCCGTCGCGTTCCGGCGGAGGAGGCGGTGGCGGCGGTGGCGGCGGAGGAGGCGGTGGCGGCGGCCACGGCTTCTAAAGCAAACGTACATCGAGCGAACTTTTTCGCGAGATAAAGCCACGGATTGAATTTAATAAAAAGGAATCAGATATACATGAGAACTACAAGCAAGAATATTTTTACAAGGTTCCTGGCCCTCTTCATCTGCGCGATCCTCTTCGCCACCATCTTTAACCCGGCCGAGAGTACATCCGCGGCAGAGTCACGTCTTTCGACGCGCAGCACGAAGGTCTGGGTGAACGGCAAGACTACGGTTGCATTTACCCTGAAGGACCGCACCGCGGACGAGACCATTACCGTTACTCCCGAGGACAAATCCCTCGTGAAGACTAAAGTCGGCAAATGGAAGGGCGACAGGGTGAACGTTGCGTTTACGCCCAAGAAGGACGCCGAGACCACCGTTACGGTAAAGTGCGGCGACGAGAGCATTAAGCTCACACTCGTCATGAGAAAGCAGAAGGCGATGACCTCCGAGGAGGCGTACGCCTATGCTTACGATGCGTGCGTTGAGATAAAGACCTGGGACAGCAAAGGCGAGGTTTACATCGGCGCGGGCTTCTTTGTAGGCCCCGGCGAGGTGCTGACCGCTCAGCATGTTGTTGCGGCGGCGTCGAAGATGACGATCACCGGCTACGACGGCAAGTCCTATGCGGTAAAGGAGATCATTGCAGTCAGCGAGGCTGACGACCTGATCCTCATTAAGACTGCTGAGAAGAATAAGACCGCGCTTTCGCTTGCGAGCGAGATCCGCGGCGGCATGAAGATGTACGCGTTCGGAAGTCCCGCGGGCGTGACCGCGAGCTTCTGTGAGGGAATCGTTGCGAATCCGATGATCGTGATGAATGACGGCATTGACTGCTTCCAGTCGACCATGCCTTCCGGCATCGGCAGCGGCGGCGGCCCCATGATCGATGCGTACGGCCGCGTGATCGGACTTATGGCGTTTACGGTCACTTCCGCGCAGAACCTGAATTTCGGCATCAGGTACAATGTTATCAAGAAGTTCCTCGAAGGCATTACCCCCGACCGGGCGATGTCGATGAAGGCTTTCTATAAGGCAAATGCGGGCAAGACCAAGGAGTCGAACGATTACGGCATTTTCGAGAAGGGCTCGAACGCCGTATCGAACGCGGTCTTCGGCGAGGCATTCAAGGAGCTCAACCCCGAAGAGGCCTATGCGCAGGCGTATAACGCGATGGTCGACATTTTCGTTTTTTTCGATGACGGCAACGCCGCTTCGGGCTCCGGTTTTTTTATCGATGAGGAGACGGTCGTTACCTGCGCGCACGTTATCTCGCACGGGAACATCCTGATCCTCAAAGTGACCGATTACAACGGCAATCTGTACCTGGTGAAAAAGGACTACAAGATCAACACCGACTACGACGTTGCGGTGCTTACGGTGGAGCTGAAAGAAGGCAAGGGCGAGCATACGACGCT
>JAEEGK010029200.1_pt1 | contig 11018 bp, 9 predicted proteins | sample 8958771 | NCBI WGS metagenome assembly JAEEGK01 (sample SAMN16246547, study PRJNA631951) | gut metagenome | biome: gut microbiome; feature: rumen; material: SC-attached | host: Bos | place: Iran: Karaj | collected 2018-10 | reverse complement strand
CACTAGTATCTCATGGAAATGAATATAAAATAAAAATGAAAAATTTAAATGTTCCAGAGACAATAAATACAATAATAGAGAAAATGGGAATATGGCTCAATATTATTTGAAAAAAATATAGAAATTGTAAATTTTCATTATGATATTATGAATTCTAATACAGATTATCTGTTATTCTTCAAATTTTTGATGATACAAATTCAATGTTTCAAAGAAGAAATAATATTTTTAATAAAAGTTCACAATATATTGGAATTAATATAGGAAAAATAGATAATGGATTGTATTGTTATTATTTACTTTTTGGAAAGGATATTGTAAAAACATAATTAAAATAAAATATTATGATTTATTTTTTAATTGCCTTTCTATGAAATGATAATGATAACAAATTTATTTTTATATGTAAATAACAGTTTATTTAGTCTATTTTATAAATTTTTAAATTTATAATAAGATGATGTATTTATAAAAATTTTTGGTATTTTAATATATTTTATTTATAAAATATGTTTATAGTTTTTTATTTAAAATAAATATGTTTTTTTTAGGAAATTAATAAAAGAATAATATTATATAATATATTTATCTGATGCTAAATTAAGCATTTATTATTTAGTTTTTGTTTTTCATTTTCATTATTTTAAAAAAAATAAAAAATCAATTAAATGCTCTCTGATGGTTCTGTTTTATCTTCTGGTACTTTGAACACTGGAGGAAATCAATTATCAGTTAATGTAGATGGAAATCATAATAATAAATTTTTCAAATAATGTAAAAAAAATTTTTGTAATGTTTATGTTAATGGAAAATTATAAAAAAATGAAAAATAATACAAGTGTACACACAAATGCTCCAAAAAAACAACAGGAAAAAGAAACAAAAATTCAATTTATTTTATTTTAGAAAAATATATAAATGAAATTCGAGATAATTTTTTTTTAATCATCTCTAACAAGTTGATAAGTAGCTTCATGATAATCACATTCTTCACATTTTTCTGTATATCCAACAATAAATACCTTTTTTTCTTTTATTCAATAATATGCAGTTTCAAGTTTATCAGGATAAGGATAACCATGATCAATTTCCCACGCTTCTATATCAGGAGGTGGATTATATACCAATTTTGTTGTAAAATTCCCCCACATTTCCTATGAAAGCCTTCTGAATTATGAATATATTCTGTTTTTAATTCTTTATCTATAATTTGGAAACATTCTTCACAAAGATATTTTTTAGGTTGTATTTTAATTTATAAATTTACTTTCGGAATTTTTATTTTTTGATACTCTTTTTCAGAAAAATATTCATAAATTATAATTCTTTTTATGGGATTGGGCAATAAACCAGAACCACCAAAAGAACACCGAAGATAAACGAGAACCACCAGAGCTCAAAAAACTCACAACAAAAAATAAAAGAAATAACTTAAAGCTTGCTTTGGTTACATTTACCTAGAACTCTGTCTTTCCAGGATCATCACCTGTAACTTTCTTGGTGATTTCAAAATTTCTATATCCTCAAATACTTGTTATCAAGCTCTATCTCTACTGTTGCAGTACCATTGTTTTGTAAAAGTGATTTCTTCTTTAAACTCCTCAATACTGAACCAACTCCATCTGTTCTGCTCAGAACAAATATATCTTTTTCTTTATCTCCGAGCTGTCCATCTACACTCTGAACAAGCTATTTGTCTTGCAATGTAATCTACTGAAGGTGTTGTATCTAAACTATATAGAAAACTTTGACTTTCAAATCTAGCATAATCTCTTTATGAACGACAATCTACTATTTGGATTGCTATATTTTCTTCTATTTTATCTATTTTTCTTATTGTTTTTTGATAATGAAGTTTTGGAACTGATTTTCTTTCAGCACATAAAACTATAAATTTATTACCTATAAGACGAATTGATAAATTACCATGTTTTACAGCTTCTAATGCAAATTCAACTTGACTTAAAAATCCTTCTGGAAAAAAAATCAATATAAATATTTGAAAAAAATATTATTTATCAATTTCCAGGATTTTCAATATTTGTCAATATTTAATAACTAGAATAAAACAAGAATATTTAAAAAGTCAATGAGTAGAACAATTAAAGAAATAATAAAAAGTAAAACTAATGACAAAAAATTATATTTTTATGAACTTGAACAAAATTTACAATCGTTAAATAAATATATATCATACTTAATAAATACTTCAATAGAAATAATAAATCCAAAAATAAGAACAATATATAATAATTTCATAGAATATAATTCAGGCACAATAAATAATATATTTATGTTAAATATTTTTGGAATAAATAATCAGGGAGTTCTATATTAGTTTCACAAACAAAATTTAATAATCCAACAATAAATGATTTTTTTATTAAATTAAAGCCTCAAAAGCCATTACCATTAATATTAGTTTAGATGAAACTTTAATGTAATTTATATATATAAATGATTATCAAAAAGAAGGATTATTAGCATTAAGACATTTTATATATAATTTCTTAAATTTAGTAAAAGAATATTATGAAATAATTATATTTACTTCAGCAACTCAAAGTTATGAAATCCAATTTTAAATATTTTTAAAAATAATAGAGGAAAAGATTTTAATTTTAGATTTTATAGAAATCAATGTTCTATTATCAACTATAATATTTTAAATGATATTAGTTAATTAGTAGAAAATTAAGTAATATTATTATTGTATTCAACAAAATTTTAATTTACAAAAAACATAAATATTAATTTCTTCTTTTTGGGGTGATGATACATAAATCTTTATTATATTTAGAAAGAATTTTAGTCACTTTTGTTACAGATATGATTGAATTTAATTTTTAATGTGATGTTAGAAATGAAATTAAAAAATATAAAGATGATATTTTAAAAAATATTTCAATGAGTTAAAAAAAATTTTTTATTTTTTTTTTTGTGATAGGGGGATTTTTTTACTTTTTATTTTTAATGAATATAAATTTCATCATTCATTTATTTATTTCCTATTGTTAATAAGAAAATAAATTGATGTTTATTATTTATATTAAATCTTTTTATTTTTCAATAAACAAATTTAAACGAATATATGGATAATATGATAAGAACAAATCTTTTATTAAAAGTAAATTCAGAATTAAAACATGTTAAAAAAAATAATTTTAAAAGTATAAATTCAAACAAAGAATTCGATAATGACTTTCAAATTGAATTTAATGAATTTTTTCATAGTAAATCTTCAGAAAATGGATTTATAAGTCATGATTTAATTCATAGACAATATTCTTCAAATTCTGAATTAGAAACTAATACTTCTTCACCTTTAAATATTATATCTTCTAGAAATAATAAATGTAAAAATGATTTTTTTTTTCTTTGAAATATCTTAGAAATTTATCTAAAGATTTAAAATCTGAAGAAATTAATAAATGAAATAAAAATGAAAAAAAAATTTTTAAGTTTTATTTGATTTTATGTAAGTTTTATTGTAAATTGATATTTAAATATTAATAACAAATTTATTGCTTTTATTTGTAAAAAAATTATTGCAATTATAGAAACAAATAAAAATTATATAAAATTTATTTACCATAAACAAATATAAAAATAAATTAATTCTTCTTAAAAATAAATTAAACAATCTTACAAAAAAAAAAATATATTAAAAAACAAAAAAAATGAAATCCAAAACCTCTCGTCAAACAACCTATTCCTCAACTCCAATAGTACAATCTTTCCTATCTCAAAACTATGACAACCTATCTCGTTCCTCATCAAAATTTACAGATGATTTATTTCCACCAAACGACTCATCTCTCTATTCTTCAAAATCAGAGACAAAAAACACAGAAATTCCAGAAGTTCCCTTATTTATGTTAGATGATAAAAAAAAATTTTTATCCCAAATTGGTCTTTCTCAGAAAAAAAATCGTTATACATGGAAAAGACTTTCTGAAATATACGATCCAAAGAAATTAAATGTAATAAAAGATTCAAAAGACTTAACTCAAGATGTTCAACAAGGAGAATTAGGTGACTGTTATTTTTTAAGTGCATTATCAGCATTAGCAGAAAATCCAGAAAGAATTAAAAAACTAATTCCAAAAAATAAAATCTCTGATAAAGGAGTTTATGAATGCGATGTATACGTTCATGGAGAGCCTACTCCAGTTGTGATTGATGATTATGTTCCAATCGTTGAAGGAGAAGAAAACGAAGAAGAAACTCCAGCATTTGCAGGAGTAAATCCAGACACTAATAACATCTGGCCTGCCCTTCTCGAAAAAGCTTGGGCCAAATGCAATATGAGTTATGAGGATATTGTTAATGGAAATTGTGCTGATGCTTTCGGTTTCTTAACTCCTGCTCCTTATGATACTTATTATCATAATGTTGATAAAGAAAATCTATTTGATATTATTGAAAATGCTGTTAAAAATGATTACCTTGTTGTTAGTGATATCACTGCCACTAATGATACTAATTTAGATTATTTATCTAAAATGGGATTAGTCACTAATCATGCTTATTCTGTTATTGATACTATTAAGTTGAAAAACCCTAATGGTACTTTTACCAAGTTACTTAAAATGAAAAATAATTGGGGAACTAATGAATGGCTTGGAGATTGGAGTGATGGATCAAAGAAGTGGACTGAGGATTATAAGAAACAAGTAAATTTAGAAGAAAAGGAAGATGGTATTTTCTGGATGTCATATGAAGATTTCCTTCAATTTTATACATCAACACATATATGTCAAATTCATGATGATTATACATTCATAAGTAAAAAAATCCCAGTAGGTGATGAAGCATATAATTTAACAAAAGTAAACGTATCAAAAGGAACTGAAGGATACTTCATAGTCAATTTAAAAAATACAAGAATATACAGAAATTTAAAAGGAAACGATGATTATGAAAATCCTTATTGTTCAATGATAGTATTCAAAGAAGGAAAAGATGGATTTCAATATATAGGAAGTGACTCAGGTCGTCAAGATCGTCTCTATGTTCAATGTGAAGATATGCAACCAGGAACCTATTATGTAGCTGTGACTTTCCCTGCTCAGAACAAGGAATTTTCAATGAATCCAAAATTCGAGGGTAAAAAATTCGATAAGAACGCTTTTCGTGTAGGAGTATACACTCCAGATAAAACTCTTAAATTAGATGCAGCAACTCCTGAAGAAGTAAAAGACATGGGTAACTTTACTGAGGAGGTTATCGCCGAGGTAGCTGAGAAGAATCCAGATAAGCATCGTTTCGCAAATGAAGGGGAGAATGACACATGGAGAGTAGCATACTTCGATAATGATCGTTCTGGTTTCGGTTACATTTACTATGAAAATAATAGTGATGCTTTCTTAAGAGAAAGAGCGAAAATTACTAGTTTAGTTAATGTTAATTTAGTTCCCTTAATGAAAAATGGTCATTTCCCTGAAAGTGCTACTAAAGAAGGAGAAGATACTGAAGATGAAGCTGCTGTGAAAGTCATTGAAAATTTCAAAGATGCTCCTATTGAAAGTAATGCTGAAGTTATCGATGCTGGAAAAGAAGTATCTGAAAAAAATCCTGCTATAGTTCAATTTAATGTTGCTCCTCATTCTACTTGTTTAGTTATGTTACAGAAAAATGATGAAGAAGCTGATATTGATTTTGTAAGTGATATTACTTTTGATTATTTACCTAATATTTTATTAAATGAACAAAAATTCAGAGCAAAAAAAACTAAATTAAGATATGAAGGAAAACCTATTGAAGTTTTTCAATGTATAACTGAACATAATACTGGAGTTTTCTTCCATTTTAAAAATAGAACACCAGATTTGAGATTAAATGTTTTAACAACATTGAAAGACCATAATAATTTATGTTTACAACTTAATAGCGATTATAATAAAGAAGATCAAATAGAAATGTTTAAAAATGTAGATGAAATTGGAAAAGGAAATGAAGAAGTTCTTGTCACTGTTTTACCTGGACAAACAGGATTCTTTGCTTTAAATGCTATTGATTCTTTCCAGAAATTCAGTTATAATGCTGAATTTGAATATTTCTTCTCTTTGGCTAATGCACCTGAACCTGAGGAAGTTAGAAAAATTAAAGAAGAAAGGGAAGAATTAAAGGAGAAAAATAAGGAAAAATAAAATAGATATACTATATTTATTTAATTTAAAGATTTTTTATTATTAAAATATACATAATCAAAAAATATTTTTTTTTTAAAGGGGAAACAATAATATAAAATTAATAAAATTCAAAAATAAAAATTCAAAATTACCATAATAAAAAATGTATTGAATTTAAAACAATTCTTCTCTAACAATAGTTTGTTCTTCATCAGGACCAACAGAAACCAAAGTAACTTTTCCTCCAGTTAACTCTTCAACTTTTAAAACATAATCCTTACATTCCTTAGGTAGATCCTCAAATTTCCTAATATTAGAAATATCATCTTTCCAACTTTTCATAGTAATAAAATTAGGTTTTACATTATATAACTCACTTAAATTACTTGGAAAATAATCAATAACTTTCCCATTAATTTCATATCCAACACAAATTTTAATTTCATCAACAACAGAAAGAACATCAGTTAACATTAAAGCGAAATGTTTAACTCCACTAATTTTAACAACAAAATTAACTTGAGCAATATCTAACCAACCAATTCTTCTCGGTCTCCCAGTTACAGTTCCATATTCGTGTCCTTTTTCTCTTATTAAATTAGCATTTTCATCAAGAATTTCACTTGGGAAAGGACCTTCTCCTACTCTAGTTGTATATGCTTTAAGAATTCCTACTATTGCATCTGTCTTTATCGTTTCTGCAGGCACTCCCGCATTCATTGGGATTGCACTAGCTAAAGCACACGATGATGTTACGTAAGGATATGTACCAAAGTCAATTGATAACATTGCTCCTTGTGCTCCTTCAAAAAGGATTTTTTTGCCTTCTTTTATAGCATTGTAAAGGTAATTGGAAGTATCTATTATTTTCGCTTTTTTTAATAATTTCTCTGTTAAATCATTAAAATATTCCATCATTTTTTCAACAGTATATTCTTCTATCCCAAATGCTTTCAATTCAATATTTTTAATAGGTAAAACTTCCTCAAGTCGCTTTTTTAAATATTCTTTATCAATTAAATTCCCAATTCTCAAACCTAATCTCGCTGCTTTATCAGAATAACAAGGACCAATTCCTTTCCCAGTAGTTCCAATTTTTGATTTTCCAAGAACGATTTCTTTAGCTTTATCTAATTGTTGATGATAAGGCATAACGATAGAAGCTCGAGTACTAATAAGAAGATTAAAATCTTTAATTCCTTGTTTTTCAATTCTCTCTATTTCTTCCAGAAGCCCTGAGAGTGAAACTACTGTTCCATCGGCAATGATGTTCACAGCTTTAGGGTTCAATATACCTGAAGGCAAGAGTTGAAGAGCGTAACGAATTCCATTACGGACTACTGAATGACCTGCGTTGTTTCCACCATTTGAACGTACTATTATATCAGATTTTTTAGAGTAGAAATCTGTTATTTTACCCTTACCTTCATCTCCCCATTGCATCCCTTGGATTGAAAGAATATTGTACATTTATTTTTAAATTTTTCATTTTTTTTCGGTTTTTAAAAAAATTTGTTTTATGTATTTTTTACTTTTTTTAATTTAATTTTTTTTTTTATTGTTTTAAATAATTTTAATTTTTTACATACAATTGTTTTACTTAAAACTAAATAATATTAGAAAAAGAAATATAAATTAAAAACAATAAAGAGCATTTATTTGTCATTAAAATTTAAAAAACAATACAACCACTTTTAGCTTGGTCTTGATCTCTTTCTTTTTTATTTTTTTTTCCTTTTCCACTTTCAAGACACTTTTTAAGATTAATTTCAATAATATCATTAAAGCTTTTTATTTGTTCAGTACAAATTTCATCATAACAGCATTTTAAATTAAATTTCTTTAAATGTTTATTCATATATTCAGAACTTAAGCTTTGAATTTTATCAATATTATTATTATATTTCCCAAGAATGAAAGTAGGAATATTATTATTGATTTCACTTAAAAAATATAAAATTTCATCTAATTTATCTATTGTATCAACCATTTCTAAATCTGCAAAAACAACAAAACTATTTGCTTTATCATAATATGGTTTTTTTTCTGCTATTTCTTTAACAAAAACTGTTTTTATTTTTGTTGGATCTCCTTTTTGTAAACTATATTCAAATGTTATTAACTTTTTTTCTTCAGATTCTATTATATTTGCTTGTTTGTTTGAAAGAAATTTACTTATTAAATCATAAGGAGGCTCATAATTTTGGTTTGTTCCAAATATTAATATCATTAAATGAGACATTTTTGGAAATTATGTTAAAGGTTTATTTTTTTTTTTTATTTTTATTTAATTTTTTTTGAAAAAAGATAATATATTCTTTAAAAAAATAAGTAATATATATTTTCTTTGGGATATTTTTTATTTAAATAACAAATAAAAATTATATATTTAAAATATACAATAAAAATACTAAATATTTAAAATAATAATAAATAAAAAAATAAAAAATTTCTAAATATAATTATCATATCTACGAGAAGGTTCTTTAGATTTTGGAATATAATAATTATTATGAGATGATTCTCTTAAAGAATCAACAAAAAATTTTCTAAAATAAATTCCACTTTTTTCTAATTCAATAGGTTCTAAAACATTTCTATTTTCATGATTATCATCATCATAATCAACTTGAATTAAATTTAATAAATTAGATTTAGTTAATTCTATATTAGAAATACTTTCCTTTTCACCTTTAATTAATTTAATTTTTTCTTTCATTTGATTTAATTTAAAATTCTTTAAAGATTCAATTAAAAAAGCTTTCATATCATTACTACAATTAATATTATCTAAATTATCATTTTCAATTGCAATTTCATTTTTAACTAAATCTTTTAAAAAGTTTTCATTCATTTCTTCTTCTTCTTTTGTTAAAATTGGTTTATTATCTTCACCAAAAGTTTTTATTAAATAATCTAAATATCTTTGTCTTAACATTTTATAAGTATTTTCTTCTTCATTTTTTGATTGATTTATAATATTTTTTTCTAAATTATTTACAGGTATATTATTTACATTATATTTATTATTATTTTTCTTATTTGATATAGTTGAATTAACCTTTGAATTAAATTTTGGAGTATTTATTATATTATTTTTTATTGGTGACATTATTGGTTTTGATTTACTTTTTTTAAACGTTTTATTATTAATAATAATATTATTATTATTGTTTTCAATATTATATTTATTTTTTTTAAAATCACTTCCTTGAGTATGTGAATATTCTTCTCTTATATTAATATTATTATTTATACTATTGTTATTATTATTTAAGTTTCTTTTGAAGTTTTCATTCATTAATATTTTTTGTGTTGAAAATGAATGATTATTATTATTATTCAAAGAATTATTTTGAAATGATGATGATGAATTTTCTTGTCCTGATCTTTCTTTCTTTATTTGTTCTATTATTTTATAATTTTTCTTATTTTGATATGGTAAAGTATTTTTCATTAAATTATTACTTTTTCTTTTGAATATTCCTTGGAAAGTTTCAATAAAATTATCATTTTTTTTATTATTTAAGTTGTTGTTGTTATTCATTTTTTGAACTGAAATTTTTTTAATGGGAAATAGTTCTTTATTTAATTTATTTTTAGAAGGATTTTCTTGGCTTTTAAGTCTATTTAATTTTCTTTTATGTGGAATATTAATAATATTTTTTTCATTGTTATAATTTTCTTTTTCATCAAAAAATATTTTATTTTCAAAATTATCGTTTTCTTCATCAGAAATAACATTACCTTTAACTTTTAAAATTTGAGAATTTTTTAATAAATTAGATTGAGATTCTCTAAAAGACTCATCTTCTTCTTTTATATCTTCCATATTATTATTTCCTTCAATAATATAATATATTGAAGAATCATCACTATTACTATTATTAATTGAATTTTGATTATCATTCATTTCTTTTAATATTTTTTTTAATTCTTCAATATTTTTCACTTTTACAATTTTCTTTTGTTTATTTTTTAATTTATCTAAATCTTCTGTTTTATTAATATCTAAATTATTATTATTATTAATTATATTATTATTATTATTATCATCATTTATTTTATTATTGTTATTTATTGGATTATTGCTTTGACTATTTATTGTATTTTCATTTTCTAAATCATCTAATTTTAATTTTTCACCTCTTGGTTGATTATTATAATTTCCTATTGTTGTATTTACACAAGTAGAATCAATTATATTAAAAGGGTCATTTTTTAATATATTATTAGCAGCAGTTTCATTAGTAAAAGGATTATTTAATTTTTTATAAATAAGATTCTCATTATTATTATTATTATCCTTAATATTTCCATTTGAAATATTATTTAAATTTAAATGTTTATTATCTCTATTAGATTTATAATTTAAATAATTAAAATTAATACTTCCTTCTAATTCTTTTGGTTCAAATTCATTTTTTTTCGAAGATAAACTAACATCAAATCCTTTAATATGTTTCATATCATTATTAGAAGATAACATATTATCAATTTGATTATCATTTATTTTATGAATAATATTATCTTTAAAATTAAAATTCCTATTTTTACTATTTGAATTATGAGATTCTTTTAAAGATTCATTATTTTCTTCATCAACTTCAATTATTCTTTCTATTTTTTTATCATTTTTTTCTTTCCATTTATTATTAATATAGTTTTTATTTTTATTATCTCCATTAAGTTCTAAAACTGTTTCAATTTCTTCTTCATCTTCAAAAGAAAAATCTTTTCTTTTTGAAATTTTCATATCATCATCACTAAAAGAATCTTCTATATCATTATTATTATTAATTGATGTTATTTTTTTTTCTTTTTCATTTTTTATTACTGAAAATTTAAGAGAATTTTCTAATGAAGTTTCTATTTTATTATTTA
>JAEEGK010029195.1_pt1 | contig 11020 bp, 7 predicted proteins | sample 8958771 | NCBI WGS metagenome assembly JAEEGK01 (sample SAMN16246547, study PRJNA631951) | gut metagenome | biome: gut microbiome; feature: rumen; material: SC-attached | host: Bos | place: Iran: Karaj | collected 2018-10 | reverse complement strand
AGAACCCCGTCCTGATGAATACCTGAGCTGTGAGAAAAGGCATTGGCTCCCACAATAGCCTTGTTCGGAGCTATCGGCATATTGCACAGCTGACTTACAAGCTGTGACGTTCTGGTGATCTCGGTACAGTTGATACCGGTGTGCAGATCAAGAATTCTGTTACGGGTCTTAATGGCCATCACAACTTCTTCCATCGAACAGTTGCCTGCTCTTTCACCGATACCGTTAACGGTACATTCAATCTGGCGGGCTCCCTTTGCCACGGCACTTATGGAGTTGGCAGTAGCCATTCCCAGATCGTTATGACAGTGAACGCTGATTCTGGCCTTGTCAATGTTAGGCACGCGGTCAAAAAGCTGTTCAATGATACCGCCGAATTCAAAAGGAAGAGTGTAGCCGACGGTATCAGGGATATTGATGGTACTGGCCCCGGCATCAATGGCAGCTTCAACAATGCGACAGAGATGATCAATAGGAGTTCTGCCGGCATCTTCACAGGAAAATTCGACGTCAGGAGCTCTGTTTCTTGCATATCTTATGGCTTTCACCGCCATGTCAACAACAGAATCAAAGTCCTTGCGCAGCTTATCCTTTACATGCACATCGGAAGTGGCGATAAAGCAGTGAATTCGGTAGTTGTCGCTTACGCTCAGAGCTTCATAGGCGGCATCGATGTCCTTTTCCATGGCTCTGGCAAGACCGCAGACGGTACTGTTTCTGATCTCACGCGCAATCATCTGAACGGATTCAAAATCACCGCGTGAAGAAATCGGGAAACCGACTTCCATAACATCAACTCCCAACTGTTCCAGGGCTTTAGCTATACGCATCTTTTCCTTGAAGGAAAGACTTGCTGACAGAGCCTGCTCCCCGTCACGCAGGGTGGTATCAAAAATTATTACTTGATCCGACATATTGATTTCATCTCACATTTCAGGTCAGTTACTGCCGACCCACATAAAAACAGCACTGTGAACTCACCGCGGCACCGTAGTACCAAAGCCTTACCCCTACTGAATTTCCTCACGCCTTTTCCGATAATTTCCGCCGGTTTCTCTGCAGGAAATTCATTCATCAGTCATGAAAGACTTCGGGTTTTGTCACGATTTCATATTATTAAGTGTAATTTTAATGTTGTATATCACATATGTCAAAACAATGAAAAGCGCATAAATTATTCACGGTTAAACATGCTCAAATATTCAGCAGTCGTAATAAATTAATAGACCTGCATCAAAAAATAAATACGACCTGTGAAACAATTCATAAACAATATGTCGAAATAATACGATCCAACCGTTTTATTTGACTCCTGGAATTTTACTGTTGAGACGAGCTGGCGGTATATTTATAACATGATTAAAAAAAATCGATAACACTGTGTTTACACATTAAAAAGAAGTTGTAGAAAATAGCACCGCACATACCTTTAAGCACTAAATTATTAATGTAAATAGGCTCTAATTATGTTATAAGTGATTAGATCTATGACTTTTTCCGGAGCCTGCTGACCGAATCTGCCGACGACGCTTTACGCAGGTTGCTTTTACGGTCGTTATAAACCGGTGGTATGGATAATATTAAAAATAAGATTATAACGGTAACATTTCCAAAATACTTATGACTGGGATTAAACATGAGTAAAGCGCACTCTGATAACGGTAATCAGAAGTTACAGAAAGCCAGACGTCCGGCTCAGGGCGGTAAAGGCCATGCTCCCGATGATACAGGTAAAAAAGGAGCTGGTAACGCCAGAAACAATGCAAATAATACAAATACCGTCAGTAAGAACGGCAGCGCCGCACGTGACAGGAACATTTCATCTGCCAAATCCTTATGGGCGCAGATAAGCAGCAACAGCGATTTTTTCTCCGATACCGAACCTGCCGACAACAATAAAATCCCACGTCACCATATGTATGCAATATGGTCGCTTGTCGTTATTTCCCTGATCACCGCCATATTCCTGCCTACCCCGGAAGAAATCTCAAACCGTAATGAATATTCTTGGGAATCAACCGGACGCCATCCGGACATTCACAACGGAATGTCCAGAAACATTTTTTCGGAAGAAGACGTTAATGCTACGGAAACACTGGACAGTGATCCTATCCCGTTCAGCGATCTTTATGATGAAGATGAAAATGAAAAATCAGGCGACAACGAATGGTTTACCCAGACTGTTGTTCCCGGCGATAACATCAACAATATCTTCATGAGCTTGAACCAGCCGTTCGCAGTGCTTAAAGCTATCGAACAGGTACCGCAGTACGGAAGCAACATAAGATCAATCAAGCCGAAAGACAAGCTGTACTTTCTCTTTAACGACAAGATGCAGATTCTGCAGCTGGTAAAACCTTATGATCGACAGAATCAGTTGCGTTTTTCAAGACAGTCACCAGACTCCCTTGATTTTACCGTGGTTCTCGAACCGATTGATTCACATCTCAACAGTCAGAACGACGATGAAATCAAGTCCACCACCGAAATAGCAGCTCAGCCTAAGACCGAAGAATCCGGTGACCATGGAAAAAATGAAACTCAGCAGACAAAGACTGAACAGCCGAAGGATCAGCAGACAGCCGCAGCTGAAAAGGACAAACAGGATAAGGAAGCTGAAAAGAAGGCTCAGGAACTTGCCAGACAGAAGGCTGAAGCCGAAGCAAAAAGAAAGGCTGAAGAAAAGAGACTTGCCGAAGAAAAAGCAAGAAGAGACCTTCTTAACAGACGCAAGGAACTCGTAACCTTCACCATCAACAAGGGCGATACCTTCGTGCAGGCGGCACAGAGAGCAGGTCTGACCAAAGCAGAAGCCATCAAGATAACCGAGCTGTACAGAGGTCGAATGCAGCCTAAACACCTGCGTCCCGGTGATGAAATCAGAGTTCTCTTTGCCTCAAGCAAACCTAACTCAAAAATCAATGCAGTCACCATCAAGTCCCAGAAGAACGGCCGTATGAACGCCTTCAGGGATACCTCCAACAATTCCTACTATGATGACAAGGGTATTCATGCAAGAAAGAGTACCAAATTCAACCGTTACCCTGTCGCCGGTCCAATCCGCGTCACCAGTAACTTCAATCCGAACAGACGTCATCCTATTACCGGTAAAGTCAGACCGCACAACGGTACCGACTTCGGCGTAAAGGTAGGTACACCTATCTTTGCACCTGCGGACGGTATAGTGACCAAGGCCACCTTCCAGAGAGCTGCCGGTAACTACATAGTAATTCAGCACAGGGGTGACTACTCAACAGTTTACATGCATCTGAGCAAGATTCTTGTTAAACCTGGTCAGAAGGTAAAAGCCAATGATCGTATTGCCCTGAGCGGCAACACCGGTGCATCAACCGGTCCGCACCTTCACTATGAAGTCCGTATCAAGGGAGTACCTGTTAACGCGCTGAAGGTAAGTCTGCCAAATTCAGGTTACGGCGGTGATTCAGCAACCGAAAAGAGACTCAAGGCTCAGATAGCCGAGTACAAACGCAAACTCGGAATCAACTAATCTGCCGAAAACCATTTTTAAATCGCCGCTGTTATATGAACACGGCGATTTTTATTTTGTCACCTGTATTTTTTCACAGCCGGAATCAGTTAAACAATCAACGGTTTTCAGCAGTAAAACAACTTTATCAGCCCTTTTATATCAATACTTTTCGTAATTAGAACTCATTCACAAATATGATTTTCGCTCCCGTTTTTTTCCAAATATTCTATACGGCAGGCAGATCAAAAAAACGTTTTCTTATATACTGAACCAAAACATAGAATGTTATGTATCCGTCACATGGAGGTGTTTATGTTGCTCACAACACTTAACCGAACCAAGCAGGTCTCTTCAGGTCAGCTGAAGTGGATCGACGAGATGATCCATGCAAGAGAGCAATTGATTACCACCTATTTCAAACTGCTTACCCTGCCTCTTGACAAGGATGACACATCCTCTCAGGCTCTGCACCCGTCCTATGAACAGATGAATGAGTTCTGCAACCTGCTGGTGGATTATCTGTCCAGGGGACACTTCAAGGTTTATCCGAAAATTCTTACAATTATGGAACATGTCAGCAGCCGACGAATGACAGTTGCCAGAAGACTGATTCCAAGGATTGAAAATACCACCGAGCATCTTTTGAAATTTGATGAAAAATACAGCAAAGATCTTGATGAAGGCATCATGAAGAACTGGCGCGAGGATTTGAGCTATGTGGGACAATGGCTGGAAATACGTTTTAAGCACGAGGACCGAATGGTTATAGCTTTACAGATTATGGACAATGCCATTTCAAACAACGTTTCACAGAAGGACAAAAAAGATTAACGTGTAATCTCAGGACAGCGGGAATACACTTCAGATTTCATTCATCTCGTCCATAATTACATGGATTTAAACGGACATTACCGGAATGGTATGTCCGTATTTTTATATCCAATTCCTGTCTCAGAAACGTTTATCGTATGCCTATAAACACGTCGTAATAACCGATAATAAGAACCGCAACCACCACAAGAACGATAAAATATTTGTAGTAGTACATCCCCCATTTTCCTGCAGGCAGTTTAATACCGCTGCCCGTATTGATTTCATTAAGATAATTGTTCCATCCCCATCCTATTTTACTTACACAGAACAGCACCATCATAATGGCACCGAGAGGCAGCAGGTTGTTCGATACTATAAAATCAAACAGGCTGAGAACGGATGAACCTTCACCGAACGGCTGTATAAACGACAGTTTGTTTGAGCCGAGAGCAACAGGTACAGCCAGAGCCGAAATAGCAAAGAAGTTTATGATCGTCGATTTGAATCTGTTGACGCTGAAGAGTTCAGAATACCCCTTAATGATAGCTTCAACCACGGCAATAACCGTAGTCAGGGCTGCTATGGTCAGGAACAGGAAGAACAGAGATCCCCACAGATGTCCGTGTGGCATTTTGTTAAACAGCTGCAGCATGGTCTCAAAAACAAGCGTAGGACCTGCGCTCGGACTTATGTTGTAGCTGAAACATGAAGGAAATATTATAAGTCCGGCCATGAATGCCACCACGGTATCCAGAACACAGATAATAAAACCTTCCTTGATGATGGAATGCTCCTTTGACATGTATGACCCGAAAATCATGATAGAGCCTATGCCTATGCTCAGTGAGAAGAACACCTGAGTCAGTGCATTGTACAGAACTTTTCCGAAGCCGATTTTCTCAACAGCTTCCCAGTTAGGATAAAGATAGAATGACAGCCCTTCTGATGCGCCTTCAAGAGAACATGAATGAAAAATCATAATGACCATTATGACGAGCATGCCCAGCATGGATGGTTTTACCATCCTTTCTATACCGTTTCTCAAGCCTCTTACACAGACAAGGCTGGCCAGAAACAAAACCGAAACGGCACTGGTTATCTGAGTTGTCGGATCAGCCATCAGATTACTGAAATTCTCCCCGATCTGTGTTTCACTGATACCGATGATGTCTCCGGTAAAAGTCTGATAGCAGTAATAAAGCAGCCAGCCGCTGATAACACTGTAATAGGACATGAGAAGATAAAGTCCTGCCATGGAAGCATATGACACGCAGTTCCATCCTTTTTTGTCCTCCCTCAGTTCGGTAAAAGCCTGGGCAATGCTTTTTCTTGAAGCTCTGCCTATGGCAAGTTCCACCGACATCATCGGAATCCCCAGACAAATCAGAAACAAAAGATACAGAATAACAAAAAACGAGCCTCCGGACTGTCCGGTAATGTAAGGGAATCTCCACACATTGCCGAGTCCGACCGCACATCCGGCAGTTACCAGAATAAATCCGAGTCTGGTTGCAAACGATGTTCTCTTTCTAATATTTGATGACATTCTTCCTTCCGTCCAAAACTGAATAAGCTGACGTTAATCAGATCTTAAATTACTGATTCCCGCTTAATACGTTCAAAGCATCCTGCAGTGTTTTTACAGGATATATCTTCATGTCTCCAATAGGTTTTCTCGGAGCATTGTCATAAGGCACTATTGCCTGCTTAAAGCCATGCTTGTATGCTTCCTGAAGTCTTTCTGTTCCCTGAGTAACCGGTCTTACCTCGCCGTTAAGTCCTATTTCGCCGAAAGATATGAGATCACGTGCTATCGGCGTATTCTTATAGCTTGATATCATTGTAATTATCAGTGGCAGGTCTGCACTGGTTTCTTCGACCTTGACCCCGCCTACCACGTTGATGAACACGTCGTGATCTCCGAGAGATATGCCGCCGTGTCTGTGCAGGACCGCCAGAAGCATGGCCAGTCTGTTGGATTCCGTACCGATGGTGAGTCTGCGAGGGTTACCGTACTGACTGTAATCCACCAGAGCCTGCAGTTCCACCAGCAGAGGTCTGGATCCCTCCCAGATAACCATAACCACGGATCCCGGACTTATGATATCCGAACGGTTGAGGAAAATGGCAGAAGGATTATTAACCTCCCGCATTCCCTTATCAACCATTGCAAATATTCCGATTTCATTTATGGCTCCGAATCTGTTCTTCTTGCAGCGCAGAGTTCTGAATCTTGAATCGGTATCACCTTCAAGCAGAAGTGAACAGTCAACACAATGTTCAAGGATCTTCGGTCCTGCAAGAGAGCCGTCCTTGGTAACATGACCAATCACAAAGGTTGCCACTCCATTCTGTTTGGCAAACTGAGTCAGTGCGGCAGCCCCCTCCCTTACCTGAGAAACGCTTCCCGGGGCTGATGATATGCTGTCAAGGTGCATTACCTGAATGGAATCGACTATGAGAATCTGCGGCTTTTCCCTTTCAGCCATGGCCAGAATCATTTCAATGGAAGTTTCCGTGGCAATGTTCACCCCGCTGGTGTTACAGCCGAGTCTTGCGGCTCTCATGGCAACCTGCTGCAGAGATTCTTCACCGGTTATATACAGAACTTTGACTCTGTTGGCCAGATTGCATACCACCTGCAGCAGCAGAGTGGACTTGCCCGCACCGGGATTACCGCCTATAAGAACTACGGATCCTGCTACAATACCTCCGCCGAGAACCCTGTCCAGCTCATTGAATCCGGATGACAGTCTGGGAACCCTGGCAAGCGACACACTGTCAAGAGTAACCACCTTCTGGGATATTTCCCCGGAAAAACCTCTGAGACGGCTGCTTACGCTCTGAGCTGTAACTCTGGGCGTGTAATCAGCCACAACGGTTTCCTGTACTGAATTCCAGGCTCCGCATTCAGGGCAGCGTCCCTGCCATTTGGAAAACTCAGCTCCGCACTCACTGCAGACAAAAACAGAACTACTCTTCCCCATAAACTCATCCGTACCGACAGTATTCAACAACCTGCTGTTTAAAGATTCCTAATTATCCGACTTAACTGATACCTGACAAAGCCATTCCTGTCATTTCCTCAGTCAAAGTCTCATCTGATTACCTGTTTTTGAGATCTATTACCACGACCTGTGCTGGATCATTGATTCTTATATAGAATCCTGCCCATAAAATGGTACCGTTGTTCAGAATCATCTTTTTTCCCTGATGTTCATAATAACCTGATACATAGCCGCCGTTAAGCAGTGCCACAAGCTGTTTCAGTACCGGAACCATACCGCCGTGAGTATGTCCGCTCAGAGTGATGTCCGCACCTGCCGTTACGCAGTTCGGAAATTCTTTCGGACGGTGACTCAGCATAACCATAGGCAGACTTCTGTCAAAACCTTCAGTGGCAGCCACATAATCCGGACCCTGTTCAGGAGGATTCACTCTCATAGCCTGAGGATCTCTTATGCCGGCCAGAAACAGCAGTCTTTTGCCGCTGTCATCGGTTATGGTAACGTTGGAATTGTTTATCATTCTGATATTAAGCTTTCCCCAGACATCATTCCAGCTGGCTGCATCAGAGTAATATTCATGATTTCCGTTTACGGCATACACCCCGTATCTTGCTTTCAGACCTCTCAGTTCATCAACCTGAGGAGCGATGGCTTCATAGCGTCCGTCAATAATATCCCCGGTGTGAACTATCAGGTCGGGATGAAGATCATTTATCTGTTTTACGAGATTTCTGATTCTTTCAGGAGATGTGTTGGTTCCTATATGCGTATCGGTGATGTGCACTATTCTGAAATTATCAGGGTATTTTGGATCCGTAAAGGTGTAGAAGGTATTTTCCGGAGGAAGACCGGCATTATAGGTTCCTATACAGGTGATAACGACGGCAAACAGAGTGTCCAGACACAAAACACACACTCTGTGAGAATTTCTGACCCTGTATTTGCATGCAATCTTGAAAAATAAATAGAATATCTCAGATAATATGCCTAAACACAGGACAACCATCAGACAGAACTGAGCTGAACTGGCTCCAACCACCACCCATCCGGGAAGCTGAGGAGCAAGAATGTTTCCACCGAAAATCAGCAGCAGCGGATTCTTGAAGGAAATTATCAGAAACAGTAAGGTAAGAATAATCTTGACTGTTCTGTTTATCTTAATCTGACGCAGCAGAATAATATAGCTCAGGCTGAACTGAATCAGCGCAAATATGTAAAGTACAATCATTTGACTACCATAAAACAAATTAACATCGGTTTTGTCATCCACATATGATTATACAGAAAATTAATTAAATTTTCTCATGTGAGACTTTTGCCATAAAACTGTAGGAATAAGCAAAAATCTGCACTGACGATTTATTCACCATCAACTTTACAACCCGCGTATTATCAATGCTTCCGGCCATGTCTCACAATTCTGTAATTATTGAAATGGAAATTTTTCAATATCAAAAAAAATTGGAAATTAAAAACTGAATAATTACAATTATAAGTGTTGAGGGGAACAAGGATGTTCTGGATGGAAAACTCAACATGACAGTCTGAGAGGTTATACAGGATGTTGACCAGAGCAGACTGAAGGAACAGGAAGTTCCTTATGTACGCTTGATTTTTACAGGATGTGAAAAGACATAGCGCTGAATTTAATATCACATGCAAAAAAACTGACAGGTTCGGATCAGGCACTGGGGATTGTGCTGATACCGAACCTTTTTTTTGCCCTGCACTCAGCCGGATATCATAAAAATAAAAAAGAGCTTTTCCCGTTAGCGAAAAGCCCTTTTGGACACTGATTATTTATGCCGGTTAATCCGGTCCGTATCCTACTTTGATTTCAGATTGCTGTAGGCGGTCAGCACGCAGACAATGGCATCAAGACCGAGAGTATTGATGGTGGCTGTAGCCTTCTCACGCACAATCGGCTTGGCATGAATGGCAAATCCCAGACCTGATTCATTAATCATCGGCAGATCGTTTGCACCGTCACCTACCGCAATACTCTGTTCCTTAGGAATATCATACTTTGCACACAGCTCATGGAGAGTCGCAACCTTCACTGTCGAATCAACAATTTCACCGATTAGCCCGCCGGTAAGATGATCTCCTTCAATTTCGAAGGTATTGGCTCTGACAAGATCAAGGCCGAAATCTTCCTTAAGCTTGTTTACAAAAGGCATGAATCCGCCTGAAGCAATGGCGGTCTTCCAGCCTTTGCTCTGCAGAAGTCTGATCAGTTCAGGGAAACCAGGCATAATCGGCAGGCTGTTTCTAATCTTGTCCAGAATGGATACCGGAGCATACTTGAGCAGACCTACTCTCTTTCTCAGACTCTGCTTGAAATCAAGCTTTCCATGCATAGCCATACTGGTGATTTCAGAAATCTGCTTGCCCACGCCGTATGCCTTGGCAATTTCATCAATACATTCGATCTGAATACAGGTTGAATCCATATCAAGAAGAATAACACCCGGCTTTGAAAGATCCGGAATGTTTTTCACATGAATTACATCTGCATCACCGGTAAACGCCTTAAATGCACGATTAAGTTCTTCTGAATATCTGTCGGTTACGGCAATCAGTACCTGTTTACCGCAGATTGCAAACGGTTCTCTGAAGGCAAAGGAAACACCGGATCTGTCTGCCAGCTCCTTAATCATACCGAGATGCTGCATGGTGATTCTGTCACCGATCGCACAGATATATCCGCCGCTGATGTTGCCGTCAGCACTGACTACCTTGTTATCAACCACCGTGTAAAAAGCTTTTTCCGGTAATCTGGAGAAAAGTTCTTCATCCGCATTAAAATTGAATTCTGCCATTATTATTTAAATCCTTTTCATTTCACAGTAGTGAATTATTAATGTTCTCTGGTGGTATTGAACTTAATCTTAGGATATCTTTCCATTGTAAGATTAAGATTTACCATATTAGGTGCAATATATGTAAGGTTGTCACCGCCGTCAAGAGCCACATTCTGTGGAACCTTTCTCTGAATTTCCTCAAGAGCTGCAGGATCGTCGCTTTCAATCCAGCGTGCGGTGGTTACGTTAACAGGTTCATATACGGCTTCAACGTTGTATTCGTTTTTAAGTCTTGAAACTACTACATCGAACTGCAGCACACCTACGGCACCAACTATAAGATCGTTGTTGATAAGAGGTCTGAATACCTGAACGGCACCTTCTTCAGAAAGCTGAACAAGACCTTTAAGCAGAGCCTTCTGCTTGAGAGGATCCTTAAGACGGATACGCTTGAACAGTTCAGGAGCGAAGTTAGGGATACCTGTAAACTTAAGGTCTTCCCCCTTGGTAAAGGTATCACCAATCTGAATGGTTCCGTGATTGTGCAGACCGATAATATCGCCTGCATATGCTTCTTCAGCCTGTTCACGATCGCCTGCCATAAAGGTAACCGCATCTGAAATGTTCACATCCTTGCCGATACGTACGTGATGGAGCTTCATACCCTTTTCGTACTTTCCGGATACCAGACGTACGAAAGCGATACGGTCACGATGCTTAGGATCCATGTTGGCCTGAATCTTAAACACAAAGCCGGAAAGATTTTCTTCTGTCGGTTCAACCTGTCTGCTTTCAGCATTTCTGGCAAGCGGTGCAGGAGCCCATGCAGTAAGACCGTTAAGCATATGATCCACGCCGAAGTTACCGAGAGCGGTACCGAAGAATACCGGAGTAAGTTCCCCTTT
>JAEEGK010029193.1_pt1 | contig 11020 bp, 7 predicted proteins | sample 8958771 | NCBI WGS metagenome assembly JAEEGK01 (sample SAMN16246547, study PRJNA631951) | gut metagenome | biome: gut microbiome; feature: rumen; material: SC-attached | host: Bos | place: Iran: Karaj | collected 2018-10 | reverse complement strand
ACGCGGCTTTGTCACATTCAACAGCATCTTCAGCAACTTCCTGTCGTTCCTTATCCCGCTCATCATCGTGGGACTGGTTACGCCGGCCATTGCCGACATCGGCCGCGGAGCGGGCAAACTCTTGCTCATCACGGCCCTCATTGCCTATGGCGACACGGTCTTCTCGGGATACCTGAGCTACGGAGTGAGCACAAGCGTCTTCCCGGCGCTTATCGACCGTAGCGCTGCCGCCCAGGCCGTCTCCAGTGCCGAGGAACTGCAACCATTTTTCACAATCGAGATTCCACCGTTGCTCAATGTGATGAGCGCCCTCATTTCGGCCTTTGTCGTGGGTTTGGGCATCTCTTTCTTTGAGTCACCCAATCTCAAGAAGGTCTTCGACGAGTTCCGCGATATTATTGCCAAAACCATCGAGGTGGCTCTCATCCCCATTTTGCCCCTGTACATTTTCTCGATATTCTTGAATATGTCGTTCTCGGGACAGGCATGGCGCGTGATCAATGTCTTTGTGGCCATCATCGGAGTCATCTTTGTCATGCACATCTTCCTATTGGTGCTGCAATACTGTATTGCTGGGGCTATCGCTCGCCGTAATCCGTTCAGGGCATTGATCAATATGTTGCCAGCCTATTTCACCGCCTTGGGAACCTCCTCGTCGGCAGCGACGATTCCTGTGACGCTCAAGCAGGTCAAGCTAAATGGCGTGAGTGAGGGCATTGCAGGCTTTGTCGTGCCCTTGTGTGCGACTATCCACCTGTCGGGCAGTGCCATGAAAATCACGGCCTGTGCCGTGGCCCTGATGCTGATGCAGGGCTTGAGCATCGACATTGGCCATTTCTCGGGATTCATTCTCATGCTTGGCGTGATGATGGTAGCGGCACCGGGTGTGCCTGGTGGTGCCATTATGGCGGCTTTGGGCGTCTTGCAGTCGATTCTGGGGTTCACTCCCGAGCAACAGGCGGTGATGATTGCCTTATACATCACGATGGACAGCTTTGGCACCGCCTGCAATGTAACGGGTGATGGTGCCATTGCTCTTGTGGTTGACCGCATCTACAGTGGGCGAAAAGTGCAGTCGGTACGCTAATTTTCCTGTTCTCAAAGGCGCGCCTGCTCATTGATGGAGTAATTCTCAATATTTTTTTTAAAAAAAAGTCTAAAAAGTTTTGTATGTAAAAAAATGATACTATCTTTGTAGCGCATAAAAGGGAAAAATCTATTTTGATTTATCAAAGAGTTTCGGATTAACTTTACTGTCGTTGAGATAGAATGGTTAATCCATTTTTTTGTATCTACTCGCCGGCAGCGGCTCATCGAGGCTGGCGACACAATATAAAGAGCGCGGACGAATGCCCGCGCTCTTTGATAATTAATGAGCTGATAATGCTTCTTATCAACTGTTCAGGATGATGCTGATGATGGCGTTGACATCGGCGATGTTCACCTCTCCGTCACCGTTCACGTCGGAACGGCCACCGTAGACGTCGTCACCTCCCAGGATGACGTTGATGATGGCGTTGACGTCGGCAATGTTCACCTCATCGTCACCGTTCACGTCACCCTTGATGGGCGCTGAGCCGGGTTCGAACTGGATATCACCGCACACGCCGTAGGCTTCAACACCCTCGATGGCAAACATCACCTCTGTAGGCATCGTGCCGTCCTCGTTGGGCTTGGCGCGCAGGCACTTGATACCGCTGTGGTGCAACGGGTTGTTTACATCCAGGGGCACGCTGTTGCGGATGGCCTGGGCATCGCTGGCGGGAGCGATGTAGCTCCAGTAGATGTACTCGCCGTCGCTGTTGATCTGGGCGACATTGGCGATTTCACCGCTGTCCTCGGCACCCTCGACCTTGATGGGCGAGTCGTCGATGAGTTCACAGTCCTTAATGGTCAAGTTCTCGTTGCCCTCTACATCGGCACCGGTCTCCAGATTCTCGATTTTGCTCAGAGCAATGCGGTAGATGCCGGGAACGCAGCCGTTGGGGTTGGTCTGTACCTGCATGTACAGGTAGCCGTTCTCCTCGTCGAGGTAGAAGGTCTTGATGATAGCGTCCTTGAACAGGGCATTGTAGTGCTTGGTGTGGCCCTGGCCGCCGTCGGGATAGATGTCACCCTTCTTGAAGCGCAGCAGGCACAGGCCGTTGAACTTCTTGCTCATCCAGAAGATGCCGTGCTTGTCCTGGGTGAAGCCGCCGGTGATGGAGCCCCAGCTGATCTCGTCGTTGTAGTAGGGGAGCCACTGGTTCTGCAGCAGGAAGGGCTGCTGGCCGTACAGGCCGGTGGTGTCGGCATTCAGCTCATGGATACCCACGTTGCGGTCGCTGATGTAGATCTTGTTCTCGTTCTTGTCGATGAACATGGTGAACGGGTCCTCGCTGGGAGCGTAGCCCACATTATTCAATACCGTCACGCGGTAGAAGATGCCGTTGGTGTTGTTCACGTAGAACAGCTCGCCGTCGCCCAGGGGCTGGTTGGGATCCTGATAGGTGAAGTTCTTACCTGCTACAGCGACATAGACGCGGTTCTTGTAGCTCTGCAGCGTGAAGGCGTGCTGGCCGGCATTGAAGTTGGTGTTCACGATATTGCCGTTCTCGTCCTTGTACATCAGGTCACCGCCGGTGGTGGCGAAGTACAGACCCGTGGGGCAACCCAGCGTCGAACCTTCGCCCGAGATGGTCTCGTCGGCAACAATGTTGAGGTAACGCCACTGGTTGGCGCTCTTGTAGGCCTCGACCGACTCGGGAGCCACCTTACAGATGACATCGCCCTGGCTCTCGTTAAAGACGCCGGCTGCAAGGGCGGGCGTGTTGACGTTGAGCACGCGCAGCTCCTTGATGGTAGCGGGAACCGAACCGGGCTCCATATAGTTCACGTTGGCGGGAATCTCCATGGTCTCCAGTGCGGTGCAGCCCTCAAAGCAGTTGCGCATCATGTTTGTCGTGGTGCTGGGCAGTGTCATGCTGGTCAGGCTGGTGCAACCTGCGCACAGGCCCTGGGGAATCTCGTTGCGGCCCTCGGCGATGACGATTTCCTGCAATGCTGAGCCGGCAAACACGTTCTGGCCCACAGTGACGTTGCTCTCGAGGGTATAGGCCTCGATGTCGCTGTAGGCGAAGCCGTAGTTGCCGATGGTAGTCAGCGCGGGCAGGTCAACACTGGTAAACGGAGCATAAGCCAGACCGTAATTGTCGATGCTGGTCACCGTGGCATTGCTGTAGCTGGTGCCGATTTCGCCCTCGTGGGCTGTCACCAGCAGGCGGGTGCCAGCGGCATTGAGCAGCACGCCGTTATCTATCTTGAAGGCGGTGTTGCCCTCGGCGATGGTGATGTTGGCAAGGGTGGGGATGGGGGCGAAGGCGCCTTGGCCGATGCTGGTCACGCTGGCGGGAATGCTCACACCTGTCAGTTGGGTACCTGCAAATGCCTGGGTGCCGATGGCCGTCAAGGCATCGGGCAGCACGATATTGCCACCCAGTTGGGAATTTTCAAAGGCGCTCTGGCCAATCGATGTCAGCGCACTCGGGAAGGTGAATGACGTCAGGCCCGTGTTGTAGAACGCGGTGATGCCGATGCTGGTCACACCGTCGCCCATGGTGACGTTCTTCAAGTTGCGGCAGCCGTTGAACACGCTCTGCTCGATGGTGGTGACGCCAGCGGGAATATCGATGCTCGTCAGCGAGGTGCAGCTGGCAAAGGCGCTCGTGCCGATGCTCGACACTAAGTCGTTGAGGAACGTAACCGTCTGCAATGCGGTGCAGCCCTGGAACGTAGTGTTTTGGATAGTCGTCGTCTCACCGTAGATCTCCAGCGTCTTCAGCCCTGACATGTTGTGGAAGGGCTGCTCGGCGTTGGTATAGGCACTTGCATCCACGTTGCGGCCCATGTGAATGGCCTCGATGCTCGACAATGCGGTGCGGGCCTCGGCTGTTGCGCCAAAGGCATTGACCTTCATCACCACTGGTGCATCGCCGGGAGCAATGATCAGCCTCTTGAGGTTGTCGCAGTTGGCAAATTCCTCGCTCACAGGCTTGCTCCAGCCGGGCCAGATGGTGACTTCTTCCAAACTGGTGCAGCCGTTGAATACACCGGAGCCTACGCTAGTCACCGTGGGAGGAATCGGAGAATTCTTCAGCGCTGAGCATCCCTTGAAGGTGTTGCGCGCGATGGTCACGCACGTCGAGGGCAGGGTCAAAGAGGTCAGTTCCCTGCAGTCCAGGAACGAGTTGGCTGCGGTGGCAACCACGGTGTACTCGACGCCCTCATAGGTGATCTTCTCGGGAATTGTGATCTCTCCTTTGTAGAAGAGGGTGTCGGCGGGCGTCGTGTCGGTCGCCTTGATGATGGTGTACTTGGCGATGGTTGCCTCCTTCTTGGTGGTGTTGGTGGAGTAGTTGATGCCGTCAACGGTAATGTTGGCAGCCTGCAGTGCTGTCACTGTAGCCAGGCAGCCTGCAGCCAGCATCAGCCTACGCAACCAAGACGTTTGAGTAAGAATCTTGTTCATAAGCAATTACTGATTAAGTTTATTTAGAATGATGATTTTTTCAGTTTTAACCCACAAATATAAATAAAATATCTATGAGAGAACATCATTATCAAGAAAAAAAGAAGAAATCAGGGCAGATATGCTCTAAAACAGTAACCTGCCGCTTCCCTTCGACAGGGTAACGGCAGGTTTCATCCTTTACAAGGGTTAAACCCTTGACTTCGGCTGTACAAGCAGTTTATTTCTTCTTGTTCACCATGAGAGCCAGGCCTGCGCCGGGTTTGAACTTAACGACCTTCTTGGCAGCGATTTTGATTTTCTGCTTGGTAGCGGGGTTGATACCCTGACGGGCATTCTTCTTAACTACCTGGAAGGTACCGAAACCGATAAGAGCAACCTTGTCGCCTTTCTTCAGAGCGCCAGCGATGGCATCGAGGGTTGCGTCGAGAGCAGCCTTGGAATCAACCTTAGTGAGATTGGCCTTTTCGGCAATTGCTTGTACTAATTCAGTCTTGTTCATAGTTTGAAGTTTTTTATAAAATTAGTTAAGTGAATAAAATAAATTGACGTTTTATTGTCGCAAATATAAGTGAAACAACGGTTTCTGCAAAAAAAAAGCCAAAAAAAATGCGCCATGAGGGCAAAAAATCGTGTTTTTGGGCTTTTTTAAGGCTAAAATGGCTCTAAATAGGGAGTTTTTCTTTACATTTGTGCGCTGATTGAATCTTTAATATGCCGTTATCAAATGCAGAATAACAATAGGTCTTTTTTAGCATCTATCATGCCTGTTACCAGACACCTGCTGGTTATCAACATCATAGTGTGGTTGGCCACGCTGGTCTGTGAGCAGACTGGAACCTTGGATCTGAACCGGTGGCTTGGATTGCACTTCTGGAAAGGGAGCGAATTCAACATTATCCAGTTGTTCACCTACATGTTCATGCATGGCGGTTTCGTGCATCTGTTCTGCAACATGTTTTCGCTGTGGATGTTCGGCAGCCTGCTCGAGAGGGTGTTCGGGTCCAAGCGTTTCCTCTTTTATTACATCTCTTGCGGCCTCGGCGCTGCCCTTGTTCAAGAACTGGTGTGGCAGTTCTCGTGGCAGAGCATCCTTGCCAGTAGTGTTTCGGGACCCGCTGCCGGTTCGGTGGCCGATATCATCAAGGCCATCAACGAGGGTCACGCCGCCTTCACGATGAACGACTTTTATAACAGCTTGATCACCATCGGAGCTTCGGGAGCTGTATTCGGCATCCTGTTGGCCTTCGGTATGATTTTCCCCAATATGCCCTTGTATATCATTCCGTTCCCGTTCCCCATCAAGGCTAAGTGGATGGTGATTGGCTACGGTTTGATTGAGCTTTTCTTGGGTGTTTCCCACACGATGAGCGGTGTGGCTCATTTTGCCCACCTGGGCGGATTGATCGCCGGCATTTTCATCATCCTGTATTGGCGACACAACGGCACGTTGACACGCAATGGCCTTTATTGACGATATCAAGCGCAGCTACCTGCAGGGGTCGATGTTGTTGAGGCTCATCTTCATCAACATCGGCGTTTTCCTGTTATTGCATGTGCTGGCCTTGGGAGCCCTGTTGGTGAATGTGCAGGGCGGCGAGGTGCTGCAATGGCTGGAGCTGCCCAGCGACCTGGGCATGCTGCTCAGGAGGCCCTGGACGCTGGTAACCTACATGTTTGCCCACTACGGCATGCTGCACATCCTGTTCAACATGCTGTGGCTCTACTGGCTGGGACGCATTTTCATGGAATTCTTCTCGCCCAAGCAGCTCACGGGGGTGTATCTGCTGGGCGGATGGGGTGGAGCCTTACTCTTCCTGCTTGCTTATAACCTGCTGCCGCACCTGGCAGCGCATCAATACTTCCTCATTGGCTCTTCGGCGTCGGTGATTGCCATCGTCGTGGCAACGGCGGTCTATACACCCAATTATCCGATCGGCTTGCTGTTCCTGGGCGAGGTGCCCCTCAAGTGGGTCGCCATCGTCACTGTCGCCATCGATCTGCTGAGCATGGAGGGCGGTAACCTGGGGTCCAGCATCGCCCACATCGGCGGGGCCCTTGTGGGAGCGCTCTATGCCTTGCGCATCAGGGCCGGCCACGATATCACCCGTCCGCTCAACGCCGCCATCGATGCCGTTGTCGGCCTGTTCAACGGGCGTTCGTTCAAGCGCCCCGACATCCAGTGGAAACGCACGGCTGGCGGGCAGCGCGAGACGGGTGGGGGACAGCAGTCCCCCCGTGGGGCTCGTCCCGACGATGCCGTCAGTGAGGAGGAGCTGGACGTCATCTTGGGTAAAATCAAGGCTGCCGGCTATGATGCGCTGACCGATGAGGAGAAGGATAAACTCTTCAAGGCCTCGCGGCGACGTAATCCATGACACATTATATTATAATTAATTATGCCTGACCAATACTATAATTATAGGAGAAAAAAGAAACGCAAATGGACTCTTGAAATCATCACAGCCGTTGTTGCGCTGTTGATGATAGCCTGTGCCTATAGCGGCGCGATAAACCCCGAGCGCTTTTTCCTTGCACCGTTCATGGTGCTGGCCTTCATGCCGTTGCTGCTTGTGGTGCTCGCATTGCTGCTACTGGCACTGTTCATGCGCCGCTGGCTGGCCTCGGCCATGCTTGTGGCCGCATTGATTGCCGCGTTGCCGACGATCAAGGTGTTCACCCCGCTGAACACGAGCGAGAACCGCCCCCCGATGCCTGCCGACACGACCAAGATCCTCAAGGTGATGACCTATAACGTCTTGTCGTTCAATTATAATGAGCCTAAGTTGAGTAATGCCCCATCGGCAACGATGAAGCTCATCCTGAATGCTGCCCCCGACGTGGTGCTCCTGCAGGAGGGCAGTTGCCGCGGCATCAGTTGGGATGAGGTGCCCTCGTTGAAGCCTTACCTCAACGAGATGAAGGCGCGTTATCCTTACACTTACCAGAGCTCCGAGGGCTTGAGCATGATTTCGCGTTACCCGTTCACTACCGTTGCCATTGGTGCTCCCCAGCAGTCACGATCAGTGTTGGGATATAACCGCGACAACACGAGCCACCTGGCACGAGCCTATGACCTGCAGTTGCCCAACGGCAAGCAGTTGAGGATTGTGGACTTCAGACTGCAGTCCTATCATCTGAGTTTCGGCAAGAACATGAGCACGCGTGTCAGCCCCGACGTCAAGCCGTCGGCCATGGAGCGCATGCGCCGCTCATTCGCCCTGCGCGGCGACAATGCGGCGGCATTGAGGGCTGCCATCGACAAGTCCCCGGCCAACGTGATCGTGTGTGGCGACATGAACGATGTGCCCACGTCACACGTCTATCATGTGATCAAGGGACATGACCTGCACGACGCTTGGGCCAATGTGGGGCGCGGTTATGCTTACACCTATAACCGCCATGGCCTCAAGTACCGCATCGACCATGTGTTCTACCGCGGTGACATCACGGCTCTGCAGGCTAAGCGCCTGGCGGGCGGCAGCAGCGACCACTATCCGCTCATGGTGTCGTTTGATATCGATTAATAACCATTCAAGATAATTATCCATTTTAAAACCAACGATCGTAATGAAGAAAGTTTTATTCACTGTTCTCGCCCTCGCCGCCCTCGTGCTGGTGAGCTGCAGCGAGAAGAAATCAACCGAGAACAATCCGTTTATGTCGGAGTATGAGAACGAGTACGGCATTCCGCCGTTTGACAAGATTACCTATGCTGACTACGAACCCGCCGTTGATGCCGGCATTGAGCAGCAGAACGCCGAGATTGATTCCATCATCAAGAACACGGCCGAACCCAACTTCGAGAACACCATCCTGGCTCTGGACAACAGCGGCCGCATCCTGGACAAGGTGTCGAGAGTGTTCAACGCGCTGAGCAGCAGTGACAATACCCCCGAGATGCAGAAGCTCTCCGAGGTCTTGCTGCCCAAGCTCACCGCCCAGAGCGATGGCATGTACATGAACGATGGCCTGTTTGCCAAGGTAAAGGCCGTCTATGACAACGCCGACAAGCTGGGTATGGATCCCATCCAGAAGCGCCTCACCGAGAAGTACTACAAGGAGTTCGTGCGCAACGGCGCCCTGCTGACCGCTGCCCAGAAGGACACCCTCAAGGAAATCAACCGTAAGCTGGGTGACTACAAGCTCAAGTTCGGTAACAACGTGATGCACGATATGGACAACTGCGTCTTCTTCGTCGACAAGGAAGAGCAGCTCAAGGGCCTGCCCCAGGGCATCATCGACAATGCCGCCAAGCTCGCTGCCGACAAGGGCAAGAAGGGCCAGTGGGCATTTACCGCTACCGCTTCGACCCGCTTGGCCGTGCTGACCTATGCCGACAGCCGCGACCTGCGCCGTCAGATGTACGAGACTTATACCACCACTGCCAGCCATGGCGACGAGTGGGACAACAGCGAGAACATCCGCAACATCCTGATGCTGCGTCAGCAGAAGGCTAACCTGCTTGGCTTCAACACCTATGCCGACTATGCTACCGACCCCTACATGGCCAAGACCCCCAAGGCTGCCGAGGACCTGCTGATGTCGCTCTTCCGTCCCGCTATCAAGAAGGTGGACGAGGAAGTGGCCGACATGCAGAAGTATGCCGCTGAGCATGGCGACACCGCCAAGTTCGAGGCCTGTGACTATTACTACTATGCCGAGAAGGTGAAGAAAGAGAAATTCAACTTCAGCGAGGATGACGTGCGTCCCTATTTCGCTCTGGACAGCGTTGTGAAGAACGGTATCTTCTTTGCCGCCAACAAGCTCTACGGCCTCACCTTCGAGGAGATGCCCGATGCTCCCAAGTACCACCCCGAGGTCAAGGTCTATGACGTGAAGGATGCCGAGGGCAAGCACCTCGCCGTCTTCATGACCGACTACCTGCCCCGTCCCGTCAAGGCTCAGGGCGCTTGGATGGAAGCCATGCAGGAGGCTTACAACTATGGTGACGAGAACATCCGTCCCATCATCTACAATGTGGCAAGCATGACGCCTCCCAGTGGCGACACCCCCTCGCTGCTGACCTGGGACGAGGTACAGACCGTCTTCCACGAGTTCGGTCACGCCCTTCACGGCATGTTGACCCGCGTGCAGTATCGTGGCCTGGCCGGTACCAACACCGACCGCGACCTGGTCGAGATGCCCTCGCAGATCAACGAGCACTGGGCATTTGAACCCGAGGTATTGAAGAACTATGCCCGTCACTACAAGACCGGCGAGCTCATCCCCGACAGCCTGGTGCAGAAACTCAACGAGAGCGCTCAGTTCAACATGGGCTTCATGACCACCGAGCTCGTGGGTGCTGCCCTGCTCGACATGTACTGGCACAAGAAGGCCTGGACCCCCGAGGAGGCCAAGGCTATCGACGTCAAGGCCTTTGAACAGGACGTGAAGACTCAGCTCAACATGCCCGCTCTGGTCGAGTTCCGCTATCGCAGCCCCTACTTCAAGCACATCTTTGCCGACGACCAGTATGCTTGCGGTTACTACACCTACCTGTGGTCGCAGGTACTCGAGGCCGACGGTTACATGGCCTTTGAGAAGGCTGGTTGCTTTGACAAGGCTACCGCCGATGCCTTCCGTAAACTCCTGGAGTCGGGCGACACCATGGATCCCATGGAACTCTACATCCAGTTCCGTGGCCAGGCTCCGACCTCCGATGCCCTGTTGCGCAACCGCGGCCTGAAGTAATCATCAGCACAGTAGAGACGTAAAATCTTGCGTCTCCAGAATAAATGACAAATCGGGACCTTGCCATTGTCGGCAAGACCCCGATTTGTATATGTGGTTATGCTCTAACCGCAAAGGTGCGAAAAGATATTTTAGGATAGCAATGAGTCATTGTGATTTTTTGCGTGTAGTTCACAAAATGCGTGCGAGACTGCCGTCGATTGATAGCGCCTTTAGCGTGGCGTCGACTGTTTTGGCGTGTGCATCAGGCGCAGGGAGTTGAGGACGCACAGCAGGGCGACGCCCACGTCGGCGAAGACGGCCTCCCACATCGTGGCGATGCCCATCACGCCGAGTATCATCACCAGCACCTTGACGATGATGGCAAACACGATGTTCTGGATGACGATGCGGCGCGTCCTGTGTCCCAGTGTCACGGCATCGGCAACGCGGGACGGCTGGTCGGTCTGGATGACCACGTCGGCGGTCTCGATGGCCATGTCGCTGCCCAGGCCGCCCATCGCGATGCCCACGTCACTGAGGGCGAGCACGGGTGCGTCGTTGATGCCGTCGCCCACAAAGGCAATCTGATGACCGTCCTTTTCCTTGAGGCGCTTGATGTGCTCCACTTTGTCCTGCGGCAGCAGGTCGCCATGGGCTTGTTGAATGCCCAGTTCTTGCGCGATTTGCTCGGCCAGGGCCTGTTTGTCGCCCGAGAGCGTCACGGTGCCGATGCCCTGGCGGTTCAAGACGTCGATGGCGCGTGAGGCGTCGTTTTTGGGTTTGTCTTTGAGCAGCACGTGCCCCAGGTAACGGCCGTCGGCGCTGACGGCGACAATG
>JAEEGK010029191.1_pt1 | contig 11020 bp, 5 predicted proteins | sample 8958771 | NCBI WGS metagenome assembly JAEEGK01 (sample SAMN16246547, study PRJNA631951) | gut metagenome | biome: gut microbiome; feature: rumen; material: SC-attached | host: Bos | place: Iran: Karaj | collected 2018-10 | reverse complement strand
GAACAAACGTTTAAAATTCTTTTTGAAAAAAAAAATACTAAAATTGATTATGAAAAAAAAAAAATTGTTAAAAAAATTAAAAAATATTTTTTTGATAATAATAATATTAATAATAAAAATAATAATTATATATTAAAAAATAAAATAATATTTTTTGGAATACCATTTATTATTTTATTATTATCTTATATTATAAAATAATATAATATAATAATAAAATAATAATATTTAAATAAATAAATAATTTAATTTTTAAAATTATATTATTTATAAAATAATTCATATTTTATTTATTATTTATATAACTTTTAATTTAATAATATATCTTTTTACTAAATATTAATTTTTTTAATTAATGAACAAATTTTGTTAATTTTTATGTATATTTAATTATATAAAAATTTTATAGCTAAAATTAAATGAATAGTTATATTTATATATATAAAATTATTTTAATTCATTTATATTATCATATTTTCATCTAAATAATTTTATAATAAATTTAAATCATATACACAAAGAATTGAATTAAAGTTAAAAATCATAAAATTATAATTATAAAATTAATATAACTATAATTAAGAATTTTTAATACTCATTAAAAAAATTATAATATTTATTTTTTGATTTATATAAATATTTTTTGATTTTTGTTTTCCAATTATTCGTTAAAAAATTTTTAGTAAACTTTATTATTTCATTATTATTATAATTTTTTTTATTATTTTTGTTATTTAAATTAATATTTCGAAATTTTTCCTTATTATTTAAATTTTTTACATCACAAAAATAATTTAAATTTATGTTTAAATTATCTAAAGAATTATAATAATTGATTTCTTTATTTAAATAATTTGTTTTTAAACTATTATTTTTATTATTGTAATAAGTTTCATCTACAGGAATAATAAAAATTAAACTCGCAAAATTGTTTACTTTCGACATTATTATTAATTGATACAAAAAAAAGAATTAAAAATATAAATGATTATAAAATATAATAAAATTATAATATTTTTAAATAACAGTATTTTTAATATTAAACAATTTTAAAAAATTTTTAGTGATATATTAAGAAGAATGTATTTTTTTAAGGGAATTTTAATTTAATTGTAAGTAATTATTCATATATATAATTTAAATTAACTTTGAAATTAGTAAAATTAAATATAAGTTTATAAATATTAATTTATTTTTAATTAATTTAAATATTTTTGATATTTTTATTAATTAATTATCTAAAATATATTTTATTTATAAAATTAATAATTTATTTTATTTTATTAATAAATAATAAAATAAATTTATAATAATAATAATTAAAATATAATATTCTTTTTAATTAAAAATTTATAAATTAAAATATTATTATTTTTCATTAAAAAGGGTTAAAAAATAATTATTTTAAAAGTGTATTTATATATAAATATAAAACTTGTTAAACTTTCTTATAATAATTTTTTTTTTTAATGAATATTTTTTTTCATTTTGAAAATGTAAAAAATTTTTTTATTTATTTTTTTCATTACAACCTTTAATAATTATAATAAATAAAAATTATATATTTTTTTTATTATACAAAAATCATTAAATATATAATTATTCAACGAAACTATTCATATTCAATAACAAAAAAGTAAATATTAAAATTTATTTTTTAATCATAAAATTGTAATAACATATTAAAATATATTCAATAAATATTATTTTTAAAACAAATTTGAATGGAATAAAAATTATACCAATTTTAATCAAAAAAATTTAGATTTTTCTAATATAATTCTTTCTTTTTAATTTATTATTTATATAATAAAAATATTAATCAACTAAAAATTCAAAAAATATATTTATATATAATTTTATTTCAATTTAGCTAATATAACAAAAAAAAATAATTATAAAATTTATATATAATAAGATATACTCTTATATATATGAATCTAAATAAAAAAATTTCTATATATAAAATTAATTATAATGATATCAATATTCCTGCTGAATCTATTAATAATTTTCAAAAAATTTTTACTTTATTAAGAAAAAAATTACAAATAAAAAACTTAAGAAAAAATCATTTAGATAGTTTATTAAAAAAAATAAAAGGAAAATTTTGTAAAGCTATTCATGAAGGATTAAAAGTTTGTTTAAATTTATTAATAAATAGGTTACCTCAAAGCTTTATTACAAATATTACTTTGGATTATAATAAAAAAATGTTGAATAAAAAAATAATCGAAATTTATGACGAATATAAAATATTGCCAGAAATTGATAAAATGAAAAATTATTTAAAAAATGATAAAAAAGAAATTTTCTTTGATTTTATCAATCAAAAATATAAAGAATGTTATGATAATTATATAAAAAGTGATAGATTTAAAAAAGATTTGAACGAAATTGTTATGTTAGAAGGAAAAAAATTCGGTATCCTTTATGAATTTGTTGCAATTAATTTCATTTTATATTATGAAAATAATCAACAAATTTTTAAAAAAACAGAAGAAGAAAAAAGTTTAGATATATCAAAAGAAAAAGAAGATATAAAAAATGAAATAAACGAAGATAAAAAACTTTTTAATATATCAACTGAACAAAAAAATGAAAAATAATTTCCTCTAATATTAATAACAAATAATATTATTAGATACAAAATTTATATATATATATTTATTTTTCTTTTTATTTAATATACCTAATATATTGTAATAATGATTTAATGATTAATTTGTTTTTATGTGAATAAAATTATATCTTAATTATTAATTATTTATATCAGTAAAAAATATATTATAAAATAATAATATTATAATTATAAATTTATAATTATTATTAGATAAAAAATTTTAATTATTTTTTTTATTTAATTTTGTGATTATTTCATATTCTGTAGGAACATTAATTTTATATAATATTTTATGTGCTTGAATTTTTTTATTATTTTTATTAATTTTATTTTTATCAATTAATATTAAAGGTTTATGTGAATAAATTAAATTATAATTTGGAGAATATTTTCCAATTGGAGGAACATCATTTTTAGAGATAAATGAATAATTTCTTTTACTCATTTTATCAAAAGAAATAATATTATATTTTAATTTTTTTTTAATTTTTATATTTTTTTTAATATCTTTTTTTATATTTTTAATATTTAAATTATTATTATTATTATTTTTATACGTTATATTTACTAAAGGTTTTCGATCAGTATAATTTTCAAATTTTAAACAATGATTTATAGTTTTTAAATTAGTATTTTCATTATTAATATTTTCAGAATCTAATGAAATATTTTTTTTATAATTAGAAAAATTAAAATTTTTATCATTATTATTGTTTTTTTTTATTGTTATTTTTTTTAATTTTGGTTTTTTAGAAGGAAAACCAAAAAATACATTTTTTACTCTTTTAAAAACTAAAGAATAATTTAAATTATATCTTCCTATTCCAGGACTTTCACTTATAAATCTAATTTTTTTATTTTTTGGTTTAATTAAATTATTATCATCATTATTTTCATTATTTTCATTATCTTTTACATTATTAATATTATTATTATTCTTTTTTAATAAACAATTATCACTTAATGAATAAACAATATTATTTTTTTTATTTTTATTATCTTCTTTTATTTGTAAATTTTTTAAATATTGCTTAAATTTTTTAATATTAAAATTATTTTTTTTATTATTTTTATATAAATTATAAAAAAATTTATTATTCATAATTTGTTCATTAGATAATCCTAATGGATTAGAAATAATATATTTTTTATCTTCATATAAATTTTTATAAAAATTTTCAATAGAATTATTTTTAAATAATCTATTTAATTTAATTGATAATTTTGAATAATTTTCATTATCTTTTAAATTTTCAAAAATTTTTAAATTTTCTATTCGATCATTTTTCATAACTTTATTCATATTTATTATTAATAAATAAAAGAAATATTATTATTTAAAAATATATAAATTATTTAATTATGGAAAATATAATTCAAGATTATATTAAAAATGATGAATCAAATGAAATAATAACAGAAAAAAAAATTTTAAATGAAAAAGAAAAATTAAAAGAAATAATAAATAAACTTTTTATATATAATTCATATAATATTTCAGATTCAAATAAAAATATCCCATCAAAAATTTTTCCTGAATCAATAAATTACAAATTTAGTTCAGTATCATCAAATTTTTTATCATATTTATATACACAAAATTATTATAATATACCAATATTATCAGAAAAAGGAATATTTCATATTTATGGTAAAATTTATGAAAATTTTGATAAGAAAAAAAATGAAAAATTTATTTCAAAAATTTCAAAAATTTTATTTTTCTCTTATAAAAGAAATTTTTATCCAATAAATGAAAGAAATAATAGAACATTTACTTCTGATTCAGGTTGGGGATGTATGTTAAGAAGTAGTCAAATGATATTTAGTAGAGCATTATATTTATATTATTATAAAAAATTAAAATATGATAAAATTGTTTCTCTTCTTTTAGTTTTAAATTTATTTTATGATAATCCTTTTAATTTTGAAAAAATGCCTGATAATTTTACATATTTCATGAATTATTTTTTAAAAATGAAATTTGAAGAAGATAAACAAAAATTTGTTTATATTCATAAAATTTTTCCGCCTTTTAGTATTCAATCAATTTGTTATTTTTCAGAAATTTATAAAAAAAAAGCAGGAGATTGGTTTAGTGATATAAATATGGTTAATATATTTAAATTAATTTCTGAAAATTATAATGTTTTTAATAATGAAATTAAAATAATCACTTGTCTTTCAAGTTTAAATTTAATGGATGTTTTAAAAGAAGGTTTTGAAAAAATAGAAAATATAAAAAATGAAGAAGAAAAAAAAGATTATTTTTTTCATGAAAATGTTTATTATAAATTTTCAAAAGTTTTAATAATATTTATAAGTGTAAGAATTGGATTAAATGTAATTAATGAAATGTATTATAGTGGAATAAGAAAATTATTTACATGTAAACAAAATATAGGAATTATAGGAGGTGAAAGTTTTAAAGCTCATTATTTTATTGGTTATAATAAAGATGGTAATTTATTATTTTTAGATCCACATATTACAAAAGAAAGTTTTAATAATAATGAAATTAATGATTATAATAATTTAATAAATGATTATTTAGTAAAAAACATTCATCAATTAAAAATAAGTCAAATGACTACTGCTTTTACAATTGGATTTTTTATTAAAAATTATAAAGAATTTATTGAATTTTTAGATTGGGCTAAAAAATATAGAAAAGATGATAATTGTGTTTTTGGAATTATTGAAACTGAACAAAAATTTATCGAATATGAAGATAATGAACAAGATGATTTTTAATTATTAATAAATATAATAATAATTATAATATTAATATAATATATTAAAAATTATATTATAATAAAAGTATTTAATTATAAAAATTTTTATTATATTTTAAATTTTAATTAATTTGATGGAAAAAAAACCCCAAATTCAATTTAAAACAATTACTTCAAATCAAAATATTACACAAAATATAAATATTCCTAATTTAAATAATGAAATATTAAAAAATAATTATACAAGTCCACAAAAATTTAAAGATGAAAGAAAAAGTTTAAATATCAAAGGAAGAAGAGAAGGTTTATTATTTAATAATATAAATTTTTTAAATATAAATGATAATGATAATATAAAAACAGAAAATAAAATATTGAGTCAAAATTTAAATACTAATATAAAACCAGAGAAAAAAAAAAGTTTAATTAAAAAAATTTTTAAATTATTAAAACATTTTGAAACATCAATTCAAGGGTATATATTTATTATCATTATAATTTTTATTAGTATAATTTTTAATGATATAAAAGAATTATTTATTTCAGCTAAATATAAATTAATTTATTCAATAATTAATTTATTATTAATGTTTATTTATATAATAGATTTAATATATAGATATATTATAATAGAAAATTTAATTTTATCTTTATTTTTCTGGTTTGATATTTTATCATGGATAATAATGTTATTTGATTTTGATGATATTTCATATCCTTTTATGCAAAAAATTTTATATCCTCATAAAAAAAATGATATATATAGTTTTAAAGAACAAAGTTATATTGAATTGTTATTAAGTTTTCTTCAAATTATGAAATTAACAAGAGTTGTTAAAATATATAAAATTTTAACTGATATTCGAAAAGAAAAAGAAATAAGAGATATTGTAAAAAAAAAATTAGAAAGTAAAAGAAATAAAGAAATTAAAATTTCAAAAGCTTTTTCTTCAAAACGGCATAAAAAAAGTACAAATATAATAAATTTTTCTAATAATAATAATACTTTTATGCCTTTAAATCAAATAAATAGTATGGGTGATATAATAAATGCAAATAAAAATCGAACAACTAAAAATTCAGTTTTTACGAGCTTTAGTTGTAATTCAGATGAATATAAAAAACTGGAAAAAGATTTTTATAATTTAGTTAAAAAAAATTATTTATATAATCAAAATAAAATAGGAATTAAAACAATAGATGGAGTAAGTAGATTAATGATTATTATAATAATAATAGTATTAGTAATTGGATTATTCACAGATTTTGAATATAATTCAGATACTTTTGGCTATAAAAGAATATGTAAATTAATTGATGAAAATTTTGATGAATGTTTGTTTCAATCAAAAAATTTTAATATGAATTTTACAATTTGTTTAATGAATATTCAACACAATATTAAAAATTATTATTTAGTGAATAATATTAAAAAAAAATTTCCAATAATTAGTATTTATCATAATAAATATTTAATTTATCAAAATGAATCATTTAATGTAAATGAAAATAATATTTCAGATAAATTTTATAGAAAAGATTATAGTTTTGTTTATAATGATATAGAAAAAAGTAGATTATTAATAAGTAAATATGATATTTCATTTATAGAATCAATTATTTATTTATTAAGAATCATTTTTATTTTAGTTTCTTTTTCTTTATTAATATATTTTTGGAATATTGGAGTGAATAAATTATTATTTAGACCTTTAGAAAAAATAGAAGAAGTTATTGATTTAGTTAGTAAAGATCCAGTAAATAGTAAAACTGTTACAAATTTACGTAAAAAAAATGATAAAAAGAATAAATCATATATTGATGAAGGAAGTGAAATTATTTTAATTCAAAACACATTAATTAGAATAAGTGCTTTAATGGCAATAGGTTTTGGTGAAGCAGGAGGAGAAATTTTAAAAAAAAATATAAGTAGTAGTGAAGGATTAAATCCTATGTTAAAAGGTAATAAAATAAAAGCTATTTTTGGTTTTTGTTATATTCATAATTTTAGTGAAATAAATGAAGCATTTCAAGAAAAAACTATGATTTTTGTTAATCAAATAAGTGACATAGTTCATAGTTGTGTAGATAAATTTAAAGGAATTATAAATAAAAATTTAGGTGATAGCTTTTTATTAGCATGGAAATTTAGAGAAAATAAAGAAAATAATAAAGAAATATTTAATCCCTCAAAAGATTCAGACATAACATTAATAAACGAAACAGCAGATTGTGCATTATTATCATTTTTAAACATTATAAAAAAAATAAATAAAAGTCATATAATTTTAGCATATAAAAAAGACCCAGACATAATAAAAAAATTTGGAAATAAATATTCAATTCAAATGGGTTTTGGTTTACATACAGGTTGGGGAATAGAAGGAGCTATAGGTTCATTTTATAAAATAGATTGTTCTTATTTAAGTCCTAATGTAAATATTGCAGCCAGATTAGAAACTGCAACTAATATTTATTCAGTTGATATTTTAATGTCTAATTATTTTTATGATTTATTATCTGATGATATGAAAACTTATTGTAGAAAAATAGATATCGTTACTGTTAAAGGAAGTGTTGAACCTTTAACTTTATATACTGTTGATATAAATAAAAATATTAAACCTGGTAAGTCAATAAGTAAAAAAGATAGATTAAGTTTAAGAGAAAGAAGACAATATTTTAATAGTAAAAAAAATAAATTATGGGAAAAATATAAAAAAAGTAATTTAAGTATTGGAAAATTATATATAAAACAAAGTAGAGGTTTAAGAGAAACTTTAAAAACTATAAAATGTAAAATGTTTTATACATCTTTTGAAGATGGTTTAAGTGAATATATTGATGGTAATTGGGATGAAGCCTATCAAAATCTATTAAAGGCAAGATATTTATATAAAAATGATGGACCAACAAAAACATTATTAGATTTTATTAAAGCGAATAAATGTATAAAACCACATAATTGGAAGGGTTATAGGGAATTAACAAGTAAAACTTAAATTAAATTTTTGAATTAATTTATATAAATATTTTTTGTAGTTTATTTTGTATAAATATTTTATTAATAATATAAATATTAAAAATGGAAAAATTAATTCAAAAATTATATCTAAATATATGATAAATTGTTGTAATAAAATTTTTAAATTAATTAATTTTAAATTAAATAAATAAATTTTTTATTGATATTTTATTATTTTTTAATTAGAAAATTTTGATTATTAATATTTTTTATTTAAATTAATTTTTTAATTTTTTATATTTATTATATAATAAATGATTAAAGATAATAATATAGATATAAAAATATTTTTATTTGGTGAATCATTAGTTGGAAAAACAACATTTATTAAAAATTTTTATGATTCTTCAAATTTTAAGATTCAAGATTATTATTATTTAAAACAATTTCAAATTTCACGTGAAATAATTTTGGATTTAAAATTTTTTGATTATCATGAAGATGGAATATTTGATATTGATTCATATAAAACACTAATTAATAAATCAACATTTTTATTTTTATTATTTAATTTAAATGATGCAAATAGTTTTGATAATTTAATTTTTTGGTTTGAAGAAATTATAAAAAAATGTGATTTAAGTAATAAAATGATAATTTTAATTGGAAATGAAAAATATAATTTTGAAAGAGAAATTAATTTTTATAAAGGTAATAATTTAATAACAGAGTTTGGTGGTTTTTATTTTGAAATGAATATATTAAATGAAAAATGGAAAATAAAACAAATTATATATTCAATTATTATATTAAATATTAATAATAATTTTAATATTATAAAAAACAGAAAAAATATAATTACTAATTATTTAAAAAAATATTCTTTTTTTGATTATTTAATTGATGAATATATTTTTAAAATAAAAAGATATTATAAATCAGACATTTTTAAAAGAATAAAAGTAATAAATGAATTTAAAATTATTAATAATAATAAAAATAAATTAAACAATTTAATTAAACAATACAATATTGATCAAATTTTATTATTTAAATATTTTACTGAAATTAATAACGAAAATATTTGTTTAGATATTAATAAAGACAATAGAGCATTTTTGCATTTTTTAATAGAAATTTATTTATTAAATTCAAAAGATAATAAATTAGATTTATATGAAAATATTATTAAACAAATTAATGAATTTAATTTACATAAAGATGATTATTTATTTTTATTTAAACTAATTTTTATTTATACAAATTTTAAAAAAGATTTAATTGATTATGAATTTTTAATTAGATTATTTAAATTACTTAAAATATTTTTCAATAAAGAAAATAATAATAAAATAGATTATTTTTTATTTTATTCTGAATTTAGTGAAATTTCAATTGATATAGATAATACAGATAATATTAATGATATAATATCTTTTTATTTTAATTTTGATAATGATAATAATAATTATAATAATAAATTAATAAAAATTCTTAAATTAACTTTTGATAAGAAAAAAATAATCATAAAAAACAATAATAAAAATGAATTTAATTGTTATTTATCAAAAAATCATTTTACAATTTTAACTCCTATTCAAAAAACAAAAAATATTAAATTAATAATAATTTTTGATTTTACTAAAAAAAAAATAATTTATATTGAAATAATTAATGAACAAATAAAAGAAAAAGAAATTAATTTTTCTTTTATAGAAATTAATAAAAATAATTTAAACAAAATAAAAATATTAAAATCTTTTAAAAATAAATTATATTCATTTTATATTTATAATGAAAAAATAGAACCAAATTTTTTTATTGAAAGTGATGATAATCAAAAAAAATTTCAATTTTTAATGAAATTAATTCCAGTTTATTTAACAAATAATTTTTTAGATGAAAATGAATATAAAATTTATGATTATTTAGGAAATTTTTTATGTAATTTAAAATATATTAAAATCATTCAAAATTATAATTTAAAAGATATTACTGAAATTGGAGGATTTAAAATATTTTTACCTTTGTTAGAATTTCTTAATATTAATAAAAATTTTTTAATAAAAAACGAATTTGAATTTTTTAATTTTATTATTGAAATAATTTTAAGCTATTTTAATTTAAATATTGATAATAATTTTAATAGTTTAATTAATGATAAATTTTTTGATATTTTTTATTTATATGTTAAAAAATTTTGTATTGATAATAATAATGAAAAAAATATTAATAATAATAATAATTTTATTGATAAAAAAAAATTTATTAATTATTTAATAAACGCTTTTGAAAGTATTAAAAAAAAAAATAAAAAAATTTTTATTGAGAAGATTTTGAGCACTTTTTATTATAGTAATATTAAAAATATTTTTAATGATTATATTGAAGATTTAGAAAATATTATTATAATTTATTATTTATTTGATTTTGATAATATAAAATATTATTATTATTTATTGAATTTATTTTTTACTAAAAATGATAATTATATTGATATTATTAATGATTTTAAATATAATCAAAAAGTTTTTTATTATAAAAATTTATACAAAAATGTATATGAAACTTATTATTTAAGTTGTAAATATTTAATAGATGATAATAATTATATTATTGATCAATATAAAATTAAAAATTATGTTACTAATATTTTTAATAAACCTATTATTTATCCTATTTTTAATTATAAATATT
>JAEEGK010029189.1_pt1 | contig 11020 bp, 5 predicted proteins | sample 8958771 | NCBI WGS metagenome assembly JAEEGK01 (sample SAMN16246547, study PRJNA631951) | gut metagenome | biome: gut microbiome; feature: rumen; material: SC-attached | host: Bos | place: Iran: Karaj | collected 2018-10 | reverse complement strand
CCGGTTTTGCACAGGAGGCGGAAGCATTGTGCAGCGAGCTAAGGTCTTTTCTCGGGATCGCGGGGCTCAAAAAAGTCCGCATCCTGAACCGGTACGACGCCGAAGCGATCAGTCGGGAGCAGTTTGAAGCGGCAATTGCAACGGTCTTTTCCGAACCGCAGGTGGATACTGCCGCCGAGGCCGTCGATCTTTTGGACGCCGACGCCGTTTTTGCCGTGGAATATCTTCCCGGTCAGTTCGATCAGCGGGCGGATTCCGCCGCACAATGCATCCAGATCCTCTTCCAGTCCGAGCGCCCCGTGATCCGTTCGGCAAAGGTCTATGCCCTTTACGGCGCACTGAATGCGGAGGACCTTGCCCGGATCAAAAAATACGTCATCAATCCCGTCGAGGCGCGGGAAGCGTCGCCGGAGCTGCCCGACACGCTGAAAACGCCTTACGAGATCCCCACCGGCGTCCGCACGCTGGACGGTTTCCGGACGCTGAACAAAGCGGAATTGTCCGGCATGATCCGCGAATACGGGCTTGTCATGGACGAGGGCGACATCGCTTTCTGTCAGGCATACTTCCGGAAAGAGGATCGCGATCCGACGATCACCGAGCTTAAAATGATCGACACCTACTGGTCCGATCACTGCCGGCATACCACGTTCCATACGATCATCGACAGCGTGCGCTTTGCGGACCCGGAGCTGCAGCAAACTTACGAGGCATACCTTACGCTGCGCAAAGAGCTCGGAAGGACCAAGCCGCCGTGTCTGATGGACCTTGCCACGATCGCGGTGCGCGATCTCAAGCGAAAGGGCAAGCTCGATAAGCTCGACGAGTCCGAGGAGATCAATGCCTGCACCGTCAAGATCACGGTGGACGTGGACGGCAAGCCGGAACCGTGGCTGCTCCTCTTCAAAAACGAAACGCACAACCATCCGACCGAGATCGAGCCGTTCGGCGGCGCCGCCACCTGTATCGGCGGGGCGATCCGCGATCCGCTTTCGGGCAGAGCATACGTCTACGGCGCGATGCGCGTCACCGGTGCGGCGGATCCCACCGCCCCGGTCTCCGAAACGATCCCCGGCAAGCTCCCGCAGCGCAAGCTGGTCACAACGGCCGCCGCGGGCTATTCCTCCTACGGAAATCAGATCGGTCTTGCCACCGGTCTTGTGGAAGAACTGTATCACCCGGGCTATGCCGCAAAGCGCATGGAGATCGGCGCGGTCATCGCGGCGGCGCCGCAGGCGAACGTCCGTCGGGAGCGTCCCGCGCCCGGCGACGTCGTGATCCTTTTAGGCGGCAGCACCGGCAGGGACGGCATCGGCGGCGCGACCGGCTCCTCCAAGGCGCATACCGCGCATTCCGTGGAGTTGTGCGGCGCGGAGGTCCAAAAGGGCAACGCGCCCGAGGAACGCAAGCTTCAGCGCCTGTTCCGCTCGCCCGAAGCCGCGCGGCTGATCAAGCGCTGCAACGATTTCGGCGCCGGCGGCGTCAGCGTCGCCATCGGCGAGCTGGCGGACGGCGTGGAAATCGACCTCAACGCCGTGCCCCGCAAGTATGAAGGTCTGGACGGCACCGAGCTTGCGATCTCCGAATCACAGGAGCGCATGGCGGTGGTCGTCGCGCCCGAAGACGCCGACCGGTTTTTAACGCTTGCCGCGCAGGAGAACCTGCAAGCGTGCGTCGTGGCGAAGGTCACGGAAGAACCGCGCCTGGTCATGCATTGGAACGGAAAGCGCATCGTGGACCTGAGCCGCGCCTTTTTGGATTCTAACGGCGCGGAAAAGCATATCAGCATCGAAACCGCCGCGCCGCAAAAGGAAGAACCGGCTGAGGAAACAAGCTTCCGGGCGGCCTGCGAGCACATCGCGGACGATCTGAATCTCTGCTCGCACCGCGGGCTCTCCGAGCGATTCGACTCCACCATCGGCGCGGGCACGGTGCTGATGCCCTTCGGCGGCAAAAACCAGCTGACGCCCGTTCAGGCGATGGTCCATAAGATCGCCGCGGAGCAGGGCCGAACCGATGATTGTTCGCTGATGGCGTACGGGTTCGATCCGTATCTGTCCTCCCTGAGCCCCTATCACGGCGCGTACCTTGCCGTTGCGGATTCCGTCTCCAGGCTGGTCGCTTCCGGCGCGAAGTTCGAGGACGTCTATCTGAGCTTTCAGGAATATTTTGCGAAGCCCGGCCGCGATCCGAAGCGCTGGGGACAGCCGCTTTCCGCGCTGCTCGGCGCATTCCGCGCGCAGACGGAGCTCGGCGTCGGCGCGATCGGCGGCAAGGATTCCATGTCCGGCACCTTTGAAACGCTGGACGTGCCGCCCACGCTCGTGAGCTTCGCGGTCACGACCGACAAAACGGCGCACATCGTTTCTCCGGAGTTCAAAGCGCCGGGACATTCCGTGCTCCTGTTCGCCCCGGAGCGGGACGAAAACGGGCTGCCCGAAGCCGCTTCTTTGCTTGCGCTGTTCGATCGCATCACCGCGCTGCAGCGCGCGGGGATCGTCACCGCATGTTATGCCGTCGGTCCGGGCGGCGTGCTCGAGGCGGTGCTGAAGATGTCCTTCGGCAACGGCTTCGGATTCCGCTTCGACGAAACGATCCCCGTGGCGGAACTGACGAAAAAGCAGTACGGCTCGTTCCTTGCGGAAGTCACCGAACAGGTGCCGGACGGCAGGCCCGTCGGCGACGTCACCGAAGCGCCGCTCTTCACATACGGCGAAACGAATCTGGACGCCGATGATTTGCGCATGAAATGGGAACGCCGTCTCGAATCCGTCTATCCCGCCGGGATCGACGAAAAGCCCGAGACCTATGCAGCGCTCTCCTATCACGCCGAACGCCGGATCGCGCCCGCCGTGCGCTGCGCAAAGCCGCGCGTTCTGATCCCCGTCTTCCCCGGCACCAACTGCGAGTACGACAGCGCGCGGGCGGTCCGGGAAGCAGGCGCCGAGCCGGAGATCCTGATCATCAACAACCGCTCCGCCGACGGCATCCGCCGTTCCGTCGACCGCTTCGCCGAAGCCCTGCAAAACGCGCAGATCGTCTTCATCCCGGGCGGGTTTTCCGGCGGCGACGAGCCGGACGGCAGCGGCAAGTTCATCACCGCGTTCTTCCGGAACGCGGCGATCCGCGAAGGCGTGACGACGCTTCTCGAGCGCCGCGACGGTCTGATGCTGGGCGTCTGCAACGGCTTCCAGGCGCTTATTAAGCTCGGACTCGTGCCGTACGGCAGGATCACCGATCCGGATCCGGACAGCCCGACCCTGACGTTCAACACGATCGGACGTCACCAGTCCCGCATCGTGCGCACCCGCGTCGTTTCCGACAAGTCTCCGTGGTTTTCGGGGCTTCAGGTCGGCGACGTCGTCAGCGTGCCGATCTCCCACGGCGAGGGGCGCTTCATCGCGTCCGACGCCGTTCTTGCGGAGCTGATCCGAAACGGGCAGATCGCCACGCAGTATGTGGACCTGAACGGCGTTCCGACCTCCGATCTGCGGTTCAACCCGAACGGCTCTGTCCTTGCCATCGAGGGCATCACCTCGCCCGACGGCCGGGTCCTCGGCAAGATGGGACACTCCGAACGCATCGGTCCGGATCTCTATCAGAACGTTCCCGGCTGCTACGACAGTCATCTGTTTGAATCTGCCGTCGCCTATTTCCGCGGCGTCTGAGTGGCATCCATACAAAAAAGTCCCAGAACCTGGGACTTTTTTCTTTTTCATATGCGCCGTGCTTGAAAACGGCGATCATCCGCTGCTTTCCGTCCTTTCATAAACCGTTTTCGCGGACGAACGCTTTAGGATCCAGACGGTTATCCGATCGCTTTCAGCGTATACGTCGCGCCCCAGCTTTTGAGAACCGTAACGGAGGAAAATCCCGCGGCAAGCAGGGCTTCCGTTTCGTGCGCGACGGTCAGCGGGGTATCAAAATGATAGAACGCGTCGTCCTCGATGCCCTGCTCCCGCTTCAATCGGAGCAGTTCCGCGCGGCGGGACCGTTCTTCTTCGTCCGAACCGGCGAAATAATCCGTCAGGATGAAAAACCCGCCTGGCTTCAGTGCTCTTTGCACCTTCGCATACAGGGGGATCTTTTCTTCCTTTGTGAAATGATGCAGCGACTCGACCGACACCGCCGCGTCGAACGCGCTTTCCGCAAACGGTACGTCGAAATAGGAACCGGCGATCAGCGTCAGCGACCGGTCGGGAAACTTCTTCAAAAGCGCGTCCAGCATCCCCTGCGCAAGGTCGATCCCGGTGACCTTTGCCGTCGGGACCGTTTCAAAATAGAATCCGAGCTCCAGTCCGGTACCGCATCCCAGATCCAGAATTTCGGAATCCGACGCCTCTGGGAGGCAGCTTGCGGTAAACGGATAGAACTCCCGCGCCGATGCAATGCACGTCAGCTGGTGCTCCTCGTACCTGTTCAGCCGGGCTTCAAAAAACGCGTCCATCTTCTCAAGCATACCGTATTTCCTCACATCTTTTGCTCAATACCCGGTATAGTCGAACCTGAAATATGACCGCTCGCCGTAATCGCCGACCTCGATCGGGCAGACGACGGTATGGGTCTTTCGGTCCAGCGATTCAAAGCACAGATCCCACAGCGGAGAGAACGTCTCGTCGTCCGCAACGTAGGCGGGATGCGGATGGTCCTGCGAATAATGGGACACGGCATAGAACGTCGCCGGGTCGTAAGAATCCTCTTCCTCGCGCTTTGCGTCGGTCATCATGAAATACCGCAGCGCGCCGCCGGTGCCGAGCACATAGGTCGGGTCGATGTGATATTCCTTCCCGTTGATGCGCACATAGCTCCATTGATGTCCCTCGTGATCATAGGACCGGTTGCCGCTCATCGTGGTCGCCTGCACGCCCGCCTCGAGGAGCAGATAGGAGTACGCCGAGGAGATCTCGTGGCAGATGCCGATCCCGGTTTGAAAGAAGCGGTAGCATGAGGTATAGTCCACATACGCGTCGCTCATCTTCGCGTACGTATCCCAGTCGTAGGTATAATGGTCGGAAAAATAGATATAGAGCGCAAGACACTTCTCGAAATCCGAGTCATCGTCCTCGAACACCACGTTCAGGATGTCCTCGATCTGTTTGCCGAATTCCTCGATCCGCGCCTTGGCTTCCTCCGGCGGGACGAGCCATGTGAAGCTCGCAACGCCGTCGATCACGGAGTGTTCGCGATCCCACGCGTAGTCGATCAGCTCCGGAAGGATCGGCAGCCGGTACTCCCGGAATTGCCCCATCATCCAGTCATAGGTGTACTGATCCTTGCAGGCAAACGTGTTTTCGCCGTTCAGCACCGCATCGACGAGATTGAACCACGCGTCGCACATGTCCTTCCCGAAGACCTCCTCCATAAAATCGGGGCAGACCTTGGGATTGAACGTATAGTGACCTTTCGGCGCCTCGGGAAGCTCCTCCTCATCGATCTGCTCGCCGTATTCGCCGGTAGAAGGCAGGCTCTCGACCCGCTCAAAGCCGGAAACGACCGTTCCCGGCGCGAGATATTCCCATGTGCTTTCGTCCACGCGCAGCGCGTACTGCTCCCCGTCCCGACAGAACGTGACCGTCATCGGATTGCCCTCGGGATCGACGGAACGGAAGACGACGCCGTCGGAGGATGCGGAGACCGTTCCGCCGTCCAGTCCGATCAGACGGTACAGCACGACCGACATGATGTACGAGTCTTCGATCTCCTCGATCACGACGAAATCGGTATTTTCGTTTGCGTAGACGCCGACGAATTCGTCAAGGTCGACCGGACCGCGCGCTTCGGCAGTCGGCGCGGCCGTATCGGCGGGTTCCGTTCCGGCGGTCTGCGCCGGAAGAACGGTCTCTTCCGTGATCTCCGTTTGGATCGGATCCGCCGCTTGCTGCGGTTTGCCCGTGCAGGCGGCAAGCAGTAGCGCCGCCGCGCACAGGAATATCAATATCTGTTTCATGTTCGTTTTCATATCGGCATTGTAGCACGGAAATGCGTCTAAATCTGCACTTTTTTGTTACAAGTTTTCGATTACGACCGTTTTTCTGCGGCTGAAAAGAGGGGATCCGTGACCGGATCCCCCGCTTTTGCCGCTTTATAGGTTCTTGTAAAGCTCGTAGCAGTCGTGTCCTTTCGGGACGTCCCTGAGCTCGCCGCGGAGCTGATAGCCGTTCTTTTTGAAAAAGTCGACGTTCCAGTCGCCCGCACTTGTCAGGATCATCGGCGCGCCGTTTTCCATTGCGAAGGCTTCCGCTTTCTGCAAAAGAGCCGTGCCGAGTCCCGTTCGCCGCAGCGATTCTTCCACATACAACCCTTCGACATAGCCCAAAGCGCCTTTGTCGACATCTGCGATCACGCCCGCGATAAGCCTGCCGTCTTTGTCGACAAGCTTCTTGTAAAAATCGACGCTCTCGTATTCCGGCTCGTAGGCTTCGCTGTACGTATGAATGCCGTTTACGATCACTTTCGCGTCGCCGTCGCTGCCGAGCGAGAGCCGGAAGCGCGTGCCGCTGTTGTCGGTCGGCACGTAGTCCGGCGTGTCCCGGTCAAGATACTTGACCATGGAATAGCTGATGTAGCCGTTCGCCTTTTTCAGCGTCGTAAACACCGTGTAGCCGTGTTTTTCATAGAACGGCCTTGCCATGAAGCTTGCGGTGCCGAGCGTCACGACCCGGCAGCCCTTTTCCCTTGCGATCCGCTCGATCTCGCGGATGATCATGGAGCCAATCCCGTGATGGCGATAGCGTTCATCCACCCAAAGGGTGTCCAGATACATCCTGCGCCAGCGGTATTCGTATGCCTCGATGACGCATCCGCCGATGATCTTGCCGTTTTCGTCCTCGACCTTGAGGACGAATTCTTCTGCATCCGCCTCTGTTTCGTGCGGCACAATCGCGACGATCCCTTCGCCGATATGTGCGGCGTCTTCTTCTGTCAGATCCAAAAGTCTGTATTCCGTTTTCCGATCCATACTGGTTTTCCCCTTTTAGTTTGATTTCGTGATATTCCGTTGCCGACGTTTTTCAGAGAGGCTTTTCCATGCAGTACATGGTATGCCCTTGCGGAAAATCCTCCAGTACGCTTGTGACTTTCTCGTAACCGTTTTTTCTGAAAAACGATACGTTCCGGTCGAACGGCTCAATCATCATTCGATCAGCGCCGTTTTTCTTTGCTTCCTGCTCGAACGCGCGGAGAAGATCGGAACCGATCCCTTTCCCGCGATACGGTTCATCCACCCAGATCGCCTCTAAATCCATGTAGTTCCAGCCGTCAAGACCGCCTGTGATCCCGGCAATGATCCTACCGTCTTCGTTCATGACCTTTCTGCCGATCGGAATATATGCATGCTCACGCGGCGCGACGGCTTCGTCGAACTGCCGAAACCTGGCTGAAAGCGTTTTTGCGGTTTCTTCGTCGCCGCGCTTGATCTCGTATGCACACGGCTTGTGCGGAATGTAGCCCCTGATTTCGCGGTCAAGCCGTTTCGCAAAAAAGTAATGCGTATGTCCTTTCGGCCAGTCCGGCGTGGCTTCGATCAGCGTATAGCCGTGTTTTTCATAGAGCGGCTTTGCCTGCCAGTCAAAGGTGCCGAGCATCATCAGATAGCAGCCGCGCGCCCTTGCTTCCCGCTCTGTCTCCTGAATCAACGCAGAGGCGATCCCCTGTCTGCGGTACGGCTCATCCACCCACAGGCGGGAAAGCGATGCGGTTTCCCATTCGTCCGTCTCCAGTGTACACCCGCCGATAACGTTTCCTTCCCCGTCGGTGATCTTATAATGTATTTCTTCCTCCTCCGCATCCGGTGCGGGCGGCGCGATCGCGCGGAAGACCTTTTCCGCCTGTTCTTCGATGAATTTCGCCTCGTCTTCCGTGCAAGGCGTCATTTCAAACATCATATCGGTTTCCTCTTTTCCGGGCGGCAGGGTGTGCGCCCCGCCGCCCCTGTTGTCGTACGCTTACAGCTTTTTGCAGGTGATATCGTCCATTACGAGACAGCCGTCGCCGAATTCCACTTTCAGGAAGCCGCCTTTTCTGCCGAATTCGTTTTCGCCGAGCGGATAGAGACGGAACGAAAATTCTCCCTGCTCGTAGTAGTCATCGTCGTCAATGATCGCTTTCGCCCACAGTTCTCCGTCCTTTTCAAACACCTCGTCGATCACGAACCCCTCGTCCTCCGGATGCTCGTACTTTCCGCAGTAGCTCTCCCACTTCGACTTGTCGGGGTCCTTGATCACCAGATCCTCAATGCAGACGACGGGCTCGGGCTCCTCACCCCTTACGACCGCTTCCATGCCATCCCAGAAGCTCTCGAACGCTCTGGCGTCTTCAACATCGTGGCAGTTCATAATGACGAGCACTTTGTCCGCGTCAACGAAGCGCTCGAACCACGTTTCGAGCCCGGGCATGCCGCCCGAGTGGCGAACGATAAGCCCTGATTCCGGTTCGGTTTTGAAACCCCATCCGAAGCCATAGCCGTCGCTGTCCTCATCTGCTCCGGCAATGTCGCCGTTGTTGAGCGGCATCGGGGCGTACATGATGTTCTGCTCCTCGCGTGTCAGCACCGTTTCTTCGCGCAGCGCTCTGTCCCAGGCGAGCATATCGAATACGGTGGTGTACAGATAGTCGCAGCCATTCATGCCGTCCGAACCGACCACATAACGCCTCGTATGTTCCGAGAGATCCGAGGGAATGAAGTTCCCGTCCTCCAAAACCATATTCCGGGTAAAGCGGTCATTGGGTCTGCCGTCCCGGCGGGTATGGTAGATCCCGGAATCCTTCATGCCGGCGGGCTCGAACACGTTTTTCTTCATAAAGTCCTCGAACGGCATGCCGGAAACCTTTTCCACCGCGTTGGCCAGCAGCATGTAGCCGACGTCGGAATACTCATACGTTTCGCCCGGCGCGCAGGCGGCGTCCTCACCGGTCTCGCGGATCAAGTCAATGATCTCGCTGTTTGCCGGGATCCTGTTTTCTTCGTCAAGCACCGGTCCGACCAGTTCCTCCACGTCAAAATCGGGCATACCGCTCGTGTGCGTCAGAAGATGCCGGATCGTAACGCCCTCATAGGGGTAATCCGGAAAATACTTCGTGTATGCGTCGTCGAGCCCCAGCTTGCCTTCGCGAACCAGCAGCATGATCGCCGTTGCCGTGAACATCTTGGTGACGGACGCCATTTCAAAGATGCTGTCCTCCCGCATGGGCAGCGTGTTTTCTGCATCGACCCAGCCGAATGCGCCTTTGCTGATAATCTCACCCTTTTCCGCATACAGCCACGCGCCGTTGAAGCCGCCCTTTTCGTATGCCGCGCGGGCAAGGTTTTCCATTGTTGTTTTCTGATCCATACTGTTTTTCTCCTTTATAATCTTTGATTTTGATTACAGCAGATGTTTCTTGACGATATCGAAGATCGTCTGATACTGGTTGAATTCCGCTTCGTCGTTCGCTTCGTTATCTGCGGCTTCGGCGGTCTCGTCCCGGTCCTCATCTTCCTCGTCGTCCGAATTGCAGCAGGTCAGCATAAGGAAATACGTCCGCTTGCCCGCGGGATGCAGCACATAGTTCAGGCAGTAGTAGGAATTGGTCTCGCCGCCGTGGCAGACAAGATCGTACTTCTCAGAATTCTCCCAGCCGCAGCCATAGCCGTCGACGAAATCCAGAATGCCGTCCATCGACGCGCGATTTACGAGCCGTCCGTTGAAGAACGCACGGTCGAATTTCAAAAGATCGACGGCGTTTTCATGGACGTCGCCCGCGCCGCGCGCGATCTTGTATTCCATCATGTAGCCTTCCTCGCCCTCCGGCACGCTCGTAACGTCACCGAACGTCGTCGCGGAGGACCATTCCATGCCGAGCGGGCGGAAGATCCGCTCCTCCGCGTTCTCCCTGTAGGACTTTCCGGTGAGTTGTTCGACGATCATGGCAAGCAGTACGTAGTTCGTGTTGCTGTATTCCATCTTCGAGCCCGGCTCGAACGTGAGATCGCACGCTTTCAGCCGCCCGAGGAAGATCTCGTCGGTGATCTCGCCGCGGTCCAGCGCTTCAACCGTTTCTTCGTCTCCGAAAAAGATTTCGGCGTCGTTGGCAAAATCGACGATGCCCGAGCGCATGTGCAGGAGGTCGAAAACCGTCATTTCGCCCGCTTTTGCATAGTCCGGGAAGAACTTTGTGACCTTGTCGGCAAGCGCCAGCCTGCCCTCCTCGATCAGCTTGAAGATCAGCACCGCGGTGTGCATCTTGGTGATCGAGCCGATCTCGAACGTCGAAAGCGGCGTGACCGTCCCGCCGTTCCGGTCCTTCGACCGCGCGCCGCAGGCAAAGATCACGTCCTCGTCCGTCGCGATCAGGATGCACGCGCGGATCTCCTGCTCCCGCACGGTTTCAACGAGCTCCCCGACACACGCCGCATAGTCCGGCTTTTTGGAAAACCACATATTTTCATCGGCATAGCCGAGCGCTGCCGCGCCGTTTTGCGCGATCAGTTCTTGGGTTACGTTTTCACAGATTGTATGTTCCATAAGTTTCTCCTTGATTTCTTTTTCGATTTTGTCGGTCAGAGGCAGCACCGCCACGTCCTCGGCGTCCTCCTCGTCGTCGCTGTCCTTCTCCCCGGTCGGAATAAAGCCGAACGAGGTGTACAGATGCTTTGCGGCCTCGTTTTCGGGTTCGTAGGTCGTAGAAAACCGTTCGGACGGTCCGTCCGGAAACGTCAGCACCCAATCCAGCAGCAGATGCAACGCGTCCCTGCCGTAGCCGCGCCCCTGATACTGCCGCCCGATCATAAACCGCCATAACAGATAGCATTTGTTCACGGACTCCGGGCTTCCCTCTTCCTCAATGTCATGTCCGATCATCGCAAAGCCGACCGGCGTGTCGCCGTCGCAGATGCCGAAGCACCGCACGAACTGACCGTTTGTAACGCGCGCGTACGCTTCCGCCATGCTGAAGCGGTTCGACGCCACGAACGGTTTCTGTTCCTCACCCACCTCGAGATCGTACAAGGTGAGAAAGTTATCCGCATTGATCTTTTCAAGGT
>JAEEGK010029187.1_pt1 | contig 11020 bp, 10 predicted proteins | sample 8958771 | NCBI WGS metagenome assembly JAEEGK01 (sample SAMN16246547, study PRJNA631951) | gut metagenome | biome: gut microbiome; feature: rumen; material: SC-attached | host: Bos | place: Iran: Karaj | collected 2018-10 | reverse complement strand
TCTTCCATCCTGAGCGAGCTGGATTGGTTGGCATTGGTCAGGGATGAATAGTAGATTCCGAGTTTGCTGTCGTGCTGCTTGGAATACTCATTCATCGCCTTGGCTATTTCCATGCCCTTTTGACGATCGATCTTTGAGAAGTTGAAAGAGGCCTGATTTGCCCATGCGCGATAGAATAGTCCCTCGTTGCCTACCTTTAATGAGGCCTCTTTCAGCCGTTCGGTAACATCCATGAACTCGTCGACGTTACGCGTGGGGTAAAGACGATACATCTCCTTCTCCAACTGCCCGATGTTGGCAGCTGCAACATTCTCCTGTGCTAACATCTGTATAGGTATACAGAAAAAGAAGAGTAGGATTAGTATAGGCTTGAACTTCATCAGAAATGGTTCTATGGGCGAGTCTGGCCTTCGCCCTCAATAATCCACTTGTAGGTAGTGATTTCCTCAAGTGCCATTGGCCCACGGGGTCCCAGCTTTTGGGTAGAGATACCTATCTCGGCGCCTAGTCCAAACTGTGCACCATCGGTGAATGATGTGGGTGCATTCCAATAGACGCAGGCGGCATCTACCATCTGCTGGAATTTACGAGCAGTGGCCTCGTTCTCTGTCACGATGCTTTCGCTATGTCCACTACCGTACTGGTCGATATGAGCGAGCGTCTCTTCCAGTGAGGCAACGGTGCGGATAGCCATCTTATAATCCATAAACTCTGTGCCGAAACTCTCGTCTGTGGCATGCTCCAGATAGGGATATTTTCCATCGAGGGCGTCATAGGCTTTGTCATCAGCATAGATGATGACATGCTTCTCGGCGACTAGTTCTACTAGTTCTGCCAGTTCTCCAAGCCTTTCCTCATGCACCAGCAGGCAATCCAGCGCATTACATACGCTGACACGACGGGTCTTCGCATTATTGACAATAGCCTTGCCCTTCTCTAAGTCACCATCCTTGTCGAAGTAGGTGTTTACCACACCGGCACCGGTCTCAATAACAGGCACACGGGCTGTGTCGCGGACGAAGTCGATGAGTTTTCTTCCACCACGAGGGATGCAGAGGTCGATATAGCCCACGGCATTGAGCATCTCGCCAGTGGCTTCGTGAGTAGCAGGCAGCAGGGCCACCACATCTTTTGATACACCGTATTTCTCCAGTACCTCATGAATCAGTGCAACCTCTTCACGATTCGAACTATCGGCATCCTTACCACCTTTTAATACACAGGCGTTTCCGCTCTTAAAACAGAGTGAGAAGACATCGAACGTCACATTGGGGCGAGCCTCGTAGATCATACCTATCACACCGAAAGGCACGCTGACCCTGCAGAGACGCAGTCCGTTGGGTAATGTCTTCTGTTTGGTGATATGTCCGAGAGGCGAGGGTAGGGTGGCTACGTTACGCATATCCCCTGCAATACCTTCCAGTCTGCTGTCGGTCAACTGCAGACGGTCGTACAGTGGATTGCTCTTCTCCATCTTAGCCAAATCTTCGGCGTTGGCTTTCAGAATTCTCTCTTTCTGAGCAATAATGGCATCAGCCACAGCCAATAATATCTCGTTGCGCTGCTGGTCACTGAGTAAGGCTAGCGTTTTACTGGCGCGCTTCGTACGTTCAAAAATCTCTTTTAGCATGTCTTGAAAATAGTATGTGGTGTGGTAGTGGGTTGTTCCATCAGGTCAACCAGGATGTTCTCGCGCTTGCCATTGGCAATGATGACATTGATTCCTGCCTGCTGGACGCCTGTGGCGGTGGCATATTTCGACTGCATGCCGCCACGTCCGGCAGAACTCTTCTCCGTCTGGATATACTGCGAGAGGTCTGTGCCTGGCGCTACCTCCTTGATGAGCTGCGACTGTGGGTCGGCAGGGTTACCTGTATAGATGCCATCGATATTTGACAGCAGGATGAGCGTGTCGGCCTGCATCATCTGTGCGATAAGACCAGACAGCTCGTCGTTATCGGTGAACATCAGCTCGGTTACAGATACGGTGTCGTTCTCATTGACGATAGGCAGCACACCATTCTCGAGCATCACACGCATACAGGCCTGCTGGTTGCGATACTGCTCGCCAGGCTGAAAGTTCTCCTTCATGGTGAGCACCTGACCTACATGGATATGATACTCGCGGAAGAGATCGTAATAAAGACCTATCAACTTGGCTTGTCCCATTGCAGAGAACAACTGACGCTGCTCTACGGAGTCGAGCTCATGTTCAATATCCAGTTCACGGCGTCCGCAAGCCACGGCACCAGATGATACCAGAATGACCTCGCACCCTTTGGAGCGCAGCCACGCTATCTGGTCCACGAGTGCCGACATACGGGTCACATCGAGTCGACCATCGGGACGGGTCAGTGCATTAGAACCTATCTTTACAACGATTCGTTTCTTCATTTAGCGTCTTTTTGTCTAATCTCTACACGACGAATCTTTCCACTGATGGTCTTGGGCAACTCGTCGACAAACTCCACAATACGCGGATATTTATAAGGAGCGGTTTCTTTCTTGACATGCTGCTGCAGTTCCTTGACGAGGTCTTCACCTGCCTTGTCCTTCCACTCTTTGCCGAGTACGACGGTAGCCTTGACCACCATACCGCGGATATCATCGGGTACACCGGTAATAGCACACTCGACTACGGCGGGGTGGGTCATCAAGGCACTCTCGACTTCGAACGGGCCGATGCGATAGCCAGAACTCTTGATGACATCATCGATACGGCCTTCAAACCAGTAGTAGCCGTCCTCATCACGCCAAGCCATGTCGCCAGTATGGTAGATGCCGTCGTGCCAAGCCTCGCGAGTCTTCTCGTCGTCGCGGTAGTAACCCTTGAACAGACCAATGGGTTTCTTGTCGCCTACGCGGACAACAATCTCGCCCTTCTCACCGTCCTCACAGGGGGTACCGTCAGCACGCAGCAGGTCTATATCGTACTGGGCATTGGGAATACCCATTGAACCTGGTTTGGGAGTCATCCAAGGGAAGGTACCCAGCGTCATGGTAGTCTCGGTCTGTCCGAAGCCTTCCATCATACGGATGCCAGTCTTTTCGTAGAACTTATCATAGACAGCGGGGTTCAGGGCTTCACCTGCAGTGCAGCAGTACTGAAGACTGCTGAGGTCGTACTTTGACAGGTCCTCGCGAATCATAAAACGATAGATGGTGGGAGGTGCGCAGAAGCTAGTCACCTTGTATTTCTCCATCTGGCGCAATAGAGTGTCGGCATTGAATTTCTCGTGGTCGAAGACAAATACCGTAGCGCCGGCAAACCACTGACCGTAGAACTTTCCCCAAACAGCTTTACCCCATCCCGTATCGGCTACGGTTAGGTGCAGCGAGTTCTCATGCAGGTTGTGCCAGAAGACACCCGTCGTCAGGTGGCCCATAGCGTACAGATAGTCGTGGGCTACCATCTTCGGCTCGCCACTGGTGCCTGAGGTGAAGTACATGATCATCGTATCCTCGTTGTTGTTGACGAAGGCAGGGCGCTCGAACTTAGGAGCCTGCTGCCACTCAGTCTTCCAGTTGTGGAAACCTTCCTCGTCGCGCAGGGTAATATATTGCTTCACAGTTGGACTCTCGGGCATGGCCAGCTTAATCTGACTGATGATATAGTCGTCGTCGGCACAGATGATAGCCTTCACCGAGGCACGTGTGTTACGATAAACGTAGTCGTGTTTGGTCAGCATGTGGGTGGCAGGAATCACGATGGCACCAATCTTGCACAATGCCAGCATGATAATCCACCACTCATAGTGACGCTTCAGGATGAGCATCACAGGGTCGCCTTTGCCGACTCCCAGCGACTGAAGGTAGGCTGCAGCCTGGTCGCTCTGCTCTTTTAGTTGCTTAAAGGTGGCGCGAATCTCTTCGCCCTGGTCGTTTGTCCAAAGGAGTGCTAACTTCTCAGGTGCCTCCTCGGCCCACGCGTCCATCACGTCGTAGGCAAAGTTAAAGTGCTCTGGGATGATAAACTCCAGATGCTTATTGTAATCCTCTACAGACTCGAAATGTGTCTGTTTTAAAAATCTTTCTACCATAATTACTCTACTGTAAATGCTAAGAATTTCACGGCTTTGTCACCTACGGCCAGCATGCCGTGCGGCTTGGTGGCGTCGAAGTAGATGCTGTCACCTTCTTCTAGGATGATGGTCTTACCTGCGATATACAGCTCCATCTTGCCTTCAAGTACCATATTGAACTCCTGACCAGGATGCGAATTCTTGTAGACGACATGAGCCTCAGGCTTGGGTTCAACGGTGACAATAAAGACATCAGCCTTATGACCTACAAAACCGCCTACCAGTGACTGGTACTTATAGGCCTTGGTACGCTCAATGCTCATGCCCTGTCCCTTGCGCGTCACGTAGTACGACTTCATGTGGGGCGCCTCGGCAAAGATCAGCTCTTCTGTCGATACGCCGTACTTTTTCGCTATCTTCATCAGATTCGAGATGGTAATATCCAACTCACCCTGTTCTATCTTTTCGTACTTCTCAGTGCTGATGCCAATGGTCTCGGCCATCTCACTGACGGGAATGTCGAGCACGTCGCGAAGTCCGCGCAGTCGCTCGCCAATTTGTTTCAATTGTTCGTCCATAATTAATTGTCAATTATCAATTAGCGAATGCGTCACTTCGCTCCTGCTTTTAATCCTCTAATTACACTTGACGTGAAGCCATTGTGCTCCATCTCGTTCAGTCCCTTGATGGTAACACCACCAGGTGTCGTCACCAGGTCGATGGCTGCCTCCGGGTGCAGACCGGTAGCCTCCAACAGTTCTACAGCACCCTTCATGGTCTGCATCACTATCTGTTTGGCATCGTCGGCCTTGAATCCCAGTTCCACACCGCCCTCTGCGGCAGCACGCACATAGCGCATAGCATAGGCAATGCCACACGATGCCAGCGTGGTACCAGCCCCAAGGTGCTGCTCGTCGGTGATGATGCTCTTACCCATCGAGTCGAACAACGCCTGCACCTGTTCCGTATGTTGCGACTCAGTTGCAACACTAGGCACGATAAAGGTCATAGACTGCAGCTGGGCAATGGCGATGTTGGGAATAACTAGGAACAAGGGAATCATCTTTCCGTCCTTGGTCATCCACTCCTTGATGCTCTCTGACTTTACGCCGGCAGCCACCACGACGAGCGTCTGCTTGTCGTAGTCTAGCACGTCTTTGATGCTTTTCAGTACCTGCTCTACTAGCCATGGTTTCACTACAACGCACACGATGTCGGCTCCCTGTGCAGCCAATTGGTTGCTGGGGGTGGCAGTGATGCCCATGTCAGCAAACTTGTCACGTGTCTGACGTACAGGGTCGCTCACGCAGATATCCTCGTTCTGTATGTAGTCTCCCTTGATAAGTCCTTCGGCAATGGCACCACCCATGGCACCTGCTCCAATGATACTAATCTTCATTTTTTTCTTCTATTCCGTTTTGTCGATATATCGAAATATCGAATTTTCGAAATTTCGTTATAACGAGTTTAAAACTTTCGTTAACTTCTCAATAAACTGGTCTGCGTCTGCTTTCGTCAGGCAGAGTGGTGGCAGCAGCCTCAGCACATTCTGTCCGGCACATCCTGTGAAGCAATGTTCCTGATAGATAAGCGGTTGGCGCACGTCCTTGTGGGGAATATCCAGATCGATGCCAATCATCAAACCGCGTCCGCGCACCTCTTTAATATGTGGGCTGTCGATGGCCTTCAACTGTTCCATCAGGTAGTCACCCACCTCATGGGCATTCTCCACCAGGTTCTCTTGTTCAAAGACATCGAGCACAGCGAGCGCTGCAGCACATGCCAGATGGTTGCCGCCAAACGTAGTACCCAGTTGTCCGTAAACGGGCTGGAAGTCGGGGCTAATCAGTACGCCACCCATAGGGAATCCGTTGGCAATACCCTTGGCAACGGTGATGATATCGGGCTTGATACCCAGCCACTGATGGGCAAAGAACTTACCCGAACGTCCGTAGCCGCATTGTATCTCGTCGCATATCAGCGTAGCGCCATAACGCTTGCAGGCGTAAGCCAGATCCTGGGCAAACTTCGGTGTGGCCATCTGGATACCACCGACACCCTGAATGCACTCCAGAATGACAGCACAGACACCACCGCGTGACAGTTCGCGCACCCATGGCTCTATGTCGTTCAGTGGTAGGAAACGCACATGGTGGTTGTCGTTCAGTGGCGATACAATCTTGGGGTTGTTGGTCACCTCAACGGCCAGCGACGTACGTCCGTGGAACGCCTTCTCACACGACAGGATGCGGGTGGCCTGCGGATTCTTGAACGAGGCCAGCTTTAGGGCGTTCTCGTTGGCCTCGGCACCGCTGTTAATCAGAAACAGCTGATAGTCGTCGTAACCACTAATCTTGCCCAGGCGTTCTGCCAACTGCTGCTGTAGGGTGTTGATGACAGAGTTCGAGTAGAACCCAATTTCCTGTAGCTGTTCTGTCACCTTCTGGATGTAGTGGGGGTGGGAGTGCCCTATTGAGATGACGGCATGACCGCCATACAGGTCCAGATACTCCTGACCCTTGTCGTCCCAAACCTTACAACCCTGTCCCTTAACAATGTTCACATCGAACAGGGGATATACGTCGAATAGTTTCATAGATGCCTTATGTTATTTTTCTGCAAAAGTAAGCAATAATTCGTAAACTCAATCCTGTTTTGAGTAATTTTTGTGTATCAAAAAGTTAGAAAGCGGAGGCTTTTAACTTTAATCCTGCCGTCTCATCGATGCCAAACATAAGGTTCATGTTTTGTACGGCCTGACCAACGGCACCTTTTAAGAGATTGTCGATGCAAGATGTGACAAGCAATTTGTTGCCGTACTTCTCGACATGCACCAGTGCCTTATTGGTGTTGACGACCTGTTTCAGGTCGATGGCCTTGTCGCTATAGTGGGTGAAGGCGGCATCTTTATAGAAGTCTTTGTAAGCCTCGATGACCTCCTCAACGGGAGCGGGTGTCTTGATGACGGCGGTGCAGAAGATGCCACGGGCAAAGTCGCCACGATAGGGGATGAAGTCAATATCGGCATCGAGATACCCCTGCACCTGCTTTAGCGACTGACGAATCTCAGCGATGTGCTGGTGCTGGAAGGGCTTATAGATGCTCAGATTATTGTTGCGCCACGAGAAGTGGGTGGTAGCACCGGGCTTCTGACCAGCACCTGTGGAACCGGTGATAGCATTGACGGCAACATCGTCCTTCAGCAGATTCAGGTGGGCTGCAGGCAACAAAGCAACCTGAATACAGGTGGCAAAGCAACCAGGGTTAGCAACATGCTGAGCCTTCTGAATATCTTCTTTGTTAATCTCAGGAAGACCATAGACGTAGTCGTGATCGCCCTTGATGCGGAAATCCTGTGCCAGGTCGATAATCTTCACGTTCGCAGGGATGGTGTGCTCCTTCAGGAACTGTTCGCTCTTTCCGTGACCAAAACAAAAGAAGACGACGTCAACCTTTTCAAAAGGCATCTCGTCAGTGAACTTCAGATTGGTTTCGCCGATGAGCCCCTCATGCACATCACTCACCAGATTACCAGCATTGCTCTCTGAGTTGGCAAACACAATCTCTGCCTCAGGGTGGTTCAATAACAGGCGAATCAGTTCTCCACCAGTATAACCTGCCGCACCCAATATTCCAACTTTTATCATCTCTTTTCGTCTTTGTGAATGCCGTAGTACACACGTAGTGGGGTAGAGCTGACCTTGATAAAGCCCTTGGCTTCGTCGGCAGTCCAGCCGGTCTGAGTCTCACCATACTCGCCAAGCTTACTCTTGGTGAGGTCATTGGTAGAATCAATACCCACAGTCTCGAAGCCGTAAGGACGGAGCTTCAGGATGGCGGTACCAGTGACGTTGCGCTGACTGCTGGTGAGCATAGCCTCGATGTCGGGCATCACGGGCTCCAGATACTGGCTCTCGTGCAGGAACATGCCGTACCAGTTGGCCACTTGGTCCTTCCAGTACTGCTGCCACTTGCTTAAGGTCGACTTCTCCAACAGGCGGTGTGCCTCGATAATCAGCTTAGGTGCTGCGGCCTCAAAACCTACGCGCCCCTTGATACCGATGATGGTGTCGCCGACGTTGGCATCACGACCGATGGCGTAAGAGGCACCAATCTCCTCAATCTTCTGGATGGCCTTGATGTGGTCGTCGAACTTCTCGCCGTTGACAGCCACAATCTCGCCCTTCTCGAACTGAATCTTCAGCAGTGACTCCTTCTCGGGGTTGGTAACGTGCTTCAAGTAGGCTTCCTCAGGCAGTCCCTGTGTGGGATCGAGCAACTCACCACCGCAGATACTGGTTCCCCAGATACCTACGTTATACGAGTACTTCAGCTTGGTGAAGTCTGCGAAATAGCCATTGGCATTCAGATAGTCCACCTCTTCCTTACGGGTCAGATTGTGGTCGCGTGTCAGGGTGATAATCTCTACACCAGGAGCCATCACGAGGAAGGTCATGTCGAAACGAATCTGATCGTTACCGGCACCTGTTGAACCGTGGGCAATGGCATCGGCACCAATCTCCTTGGCATAGCGCGCAATGGCGATAGCCTGGAAGATACGCTCACTGCTGACCGAAATGGGATAGCAATTGTTACGCAGCACGTTACCGAAGATCATGTACTTCAGCGACTTCTCGTAATACTCCTGCGTCACATCGAGGGTGACATATTTTACGGCGCCCAACTTGTAGGCGTTCTCTTCATTTCTTTTCAGCTGTTCGGCTGAGAAACCACCGGTGTTGGCACAGGCGGCATATACTTCATAACCTAACTCCTTGGTCAGATACATCACATTGTAGCTGGTGTCCAAACCACCACTAAAGGCTACTACTACTTTCTTCTTGCTCATATTATTATTTATTCGTTTAATTCGTGAAATATGTGGTTCCGTGTTACTGTCCTTCAATATCTTGCAGGTGTTTGATGCGCGATAGTACCTCGTCGGTCAACTTGGCGGGCAAGTGCTCTGTGGGGTCAAAGAGCATGGCTGTACAGATACAGAATTTACGGTTGCGCTCCTTCAGTACGGGATAGTTGACACAGCCCTCACAGCCCTTCCAGAAGGCTTCGTCGTCGGTCAGATCGGCAAAGGTTACCGGTTGGTAGCCCAGTGCGGTGTTCATCTTCATGACGGCAGCACCGCTGGTCAACGAGAATATCTTGGCATGGGGCCAACGGGTACGGGCCAGCGTGAACGTCATGTCCTTGATGCGCTTGGCAATGTGCAGACCTCGGAAGTCGGGGTGTACTATCAGGCCGCTGGTCGTCACATATTGCTGGTTGTCCCATGTCTCAATATAGCTGAAGCCGGCAAAGCGTCCGTCCTTCGTCAGGGCAATGACGGCTTTTGCTTCAAACATCTTCTTTGCCAAATACTCGTGTGTGCGTTTTGCAATGCCTGTGCCGCGCACCTTGGCGGCCTCGGCTATCGTTTCAAGAATGGTGTCTACATAGACCTCATGCTCCGGTCCTGCTACCAATACTTCTATTTCTTCTTGTTCCATTTTTGTATTATGCATTATCTCATGTTTGGTACCACCTCGCTAAGGGCATCAATGACCTCGTCTTTCGTTACACCTTGCTTGATAACGATAAAGATAGTGTCGTCGCCTGCGATGGTCCCTAATATCTCGTTAATATGACTATTGTCAATATTGTATGCAATAGAACTGGCATATCCCGGACGTGTCTTGATAACGCCCATGTTCCCAGAGAATTGGATACTCAAGAAGCCGGGAACCTGCATCATTTCACGAACAGAAGAAGGGGTGCTCACACGCTTGTACATGGTGTCGTTGGGCAACACATATACATAATTGCCACGCATCGAGGCAGCCTTGGCGACCTTCAGCTGTTTGAGGTCGCGACTGAGGGTGGCCTGAGTCAACTTGAATCCTTCTTTTTTGAGGGCGTCCAATAGCTCGTCCTGACTACCCAACTCCTGGCTGGAGATAATCATTCTAAGGGCTTCTAAACGGTCGTTCTTTACTTTCATGCTAGTATATTTATTCAAATCGGCCGCAAAGTTACGGATAAATATGCAAACAGCCAAATAATTGAGCGTCTTTTTGCAATAATTTAGTAATTCATCAATTGATGGCTGTCTTGTCTTCTCTATCTTGATGCTCTCACAATATTGTTTGCGATAACAGTAAAAGCCTTGTGCGCATATTATATATAATAAGGTATATAGTATTTCGGGACTTGACACAAATCAAGTCTCGAATATTTTTTCTATTTAAATTGAAATTTTTCTTTGAAAAGTTTTGGTGATTCGGAAAAAAGTCGTACCTTTGCATCCGCTTTCAGGAAGAGACCTGATGAGCAATGAGAAAAGAGTTCTTTGAAAGTCTTACATAAAACAGATGATAAGTAGTACAAGAAGCGAGAGCACTTATAGTGTTCTTGGGTATAAAAGTCAAACCGTCAAGCTTCAATAAATACTACCGGATAGATCGTTCTGAGCATACAGAGACAATATCGATGGGAAATATACAAGGCTTCTAGGAGCGAGAGCAATGAAAGCTTGCTTAATCATTGCCGAGCGACGACGAAGACTGTAAAATTTTCTATCGGAGATATAAAATTTTACAATGTAGAGTTTGATCCTGGCTCAGGATGAACGCTAGCTACAGGCTTAACACATGCAAGTCGAGGGGCAGCATAAAGTCAGCTTGCTGATTTTGATGGCGACCGGCGCACGGGTGAGTAACGCGTATCCAACCTTCCCTATAGTAGAGAATAGCCCGGCGAAAGTCGGATTAATGCTCTATGTTCTTCATAGATGACATCTGAAATGAAGCAAAGGTTTACCGCTATAGGATGGGGATGCGTCTGATTAGGTTGTAGGCGGGGTAACGGCCCACCTAGCCGACGATCAGTAGGGGTTCTGAGAGGAAGGTCCCCCACATTGGTACTGAGACACGGACCAAACTCCTACGGGAGGCAGCAGTGAGGAATATTGGTCAATGGGCGAGAGCCTGAACCAGCCAAGTAGC